>ENA-OPFG01001604-OPFG01001604.1-human-gut-metagenome-genome-assembly--contig:-NODE-1604-length-11371-cov-2.238247_pt1 | contig 11371 bp, 10 predicted proteins | sample MGYA00241304_ERZ501542 | MGnify/ENA primary metagenome ERZ501542 (study PRJEB25962, sample SAMEA2042427) | human gut metagenome | biome: human gut; feature: human-associated habitat; material: faeces...
GAAAATGCTGCAGCGAATCCTGTCAGAAATGGATATTGGCGCAACGATTCTATCCGGAAGAGGAGCATATAGTAATCGGGAAAAACAGATTATTATGTGCGTTGTAAAGAAGCGGATCACACCCGTGATACAGGAGATTGTAAGACAGGAGGATATGAATGCATTTCTGATCATAGCAAGCGCAAACGAGATCTATGGTGAGGGCTATAAAAATATTGCAATTGATCCGTTATGACCGGCATGAAATCATTTGCAAAATCATTTGCGGACGGGAAGCGTGCGTTGCAAATATAGGATAATGTATGGTATAATATCTTGATATGTGTATGTTCACGAATAGATAGTGGTTATTATAATGAATAACCGGTAAGTAATTATTGCTATATTCTTATATGGACAATCAGAATTAGAAAAAGGAGATCAAGAATATGGAACAGCCCATATTAAGTGGATTAACTGCCTACAATACAGAGGGATGTTATCCGTGGCATATGCCGGGACACAAGAGGAGACTGAATACCATTTTCCCTGATATTGTAGAGAATCCCTTTTCAATTGATGTAACAGAAGTGGGTGATCTGGATGAGTTTCATGATCCACATGGAATTATATCAGAGGCAATGAATCGAGCGGCAGAAGTATATGGTTCACATAAGAGTTATTATCTTGTGAATGGTTCAACCTGTGGCATTATGGCGGCGTTGTCGGCTGTGTGCAGACCGGGTGACAAGCTGATCGTGGCAAGGAATTGCCACAAGTCTGTTTATAATGCGATACGTCTTTTACAATTGAGACCAATCTACATTATGCCGGAATGGAATGAGAAACTTGGCATGTTTGGAGGAGTTTCTCCGGAACAAGTCCGGAAAATGGTCAAACAGTATACGGATGCGAAGTGCGTGATGTTAGTATCCCCGACCTATGAAGGTGTTGTGAGTGATGTGGAGAAGATTGCGAAGATCGTACACAAAGCCGGGGTTCCGTTGATCGTAGATGAGGCACATGGAGCACATCTCCCGTTTATGCCGAAACGAAATCTGTCAGCGGTCGCAGCAGGAGCAGATCTGGTCATACAGAGTACGCATAAGACGCTTCCTTCACTGACACAGACAGCACTTCTTCATGTGAACCGGAAGGAGCTGGTTCCGAAGGTGGAGCGGTATTTGCATATTTTTCAGACATCATCACCCTCTTATCTGTTCACACAGAGCATGGAGAAAGCAGTCGTATATGCGGGGAATCATCCGGAAGTATTTGATGCATATAGAAAACGACTAAAGCATTTTCGAAAAAAATGTAAGGAACTGAGGCATATCAGACTGTTACAACCGAAGCAGACATGTTATGCTTATGATAAAGGTAAGCTTGTATTTACTGTATCAGGTGTGCACCCGGCAGAACCGAGAACGGACAGCCGGAACGACATTCCGGCTACAGGACCGTGGCTTGCGCATGTATTAGCGGCGGAATATCAGCAGGTGGTTGAGATGGCAGGAACGCATCATGTGATCCTGATGACCTCATTTGCAGATAAGAAAAAGGCATTTGAGCATCTCTATGAGATATTGAAACATATAGATTCGGAGCTGACAGAAGCAGCGGATAAAGCAAGAAGAAATGCAGATCAGATGAACCATGCAGATTCCATGTCGGTGCTACCGGATATGGAGAATACCGTTTTATGTAGTACAGGGTTTCATCTGCCGGAGCAGGTTATGACGCCGGGAGCAGCGTGGAGACTGGATAGCAGCAGAGAGAAGCTGGAAGAGGCGGAAGGAAGCATAGCGGCAGATTATGTATATGCATATCCACCTGGAATTGCAGTTATAACACCGGGCGAGAAGATCGACGGGCAGGTGATCCGGGATATTATGCAGATGGTGGAAACCGGTCTGAATATGATCGGAGTCGAATATCAGACGGATGGGATCTATATTCCGGTTACAGAACCTGTGCGGTAAAGGAAACATCAAAAGTTCAGGTGTTTAGATGACGATCATTCATTTACAAATATGATTAAACACATAAAGGAGCATGGAATATATGCAGGGAATATTTATAACGATGGAAGGTCCGGACGGAGCCGGTAAGACAACACAGATCGAACTGTTAAAGGATTATCTGAATAAAAAGGGATATGATGTACTTATCACCAGAGATCCGGGCGGAAATGCTGTCAGTGAAGCAATCCGTGAGGTCATTTTGAATAAAGATTTTACAGAGATGGGATATATGACAGAGCTGTTATTATATGCAGCAGCGAGAGCACAGCTTGTAAAGGAGAATATCAAGCCGGCATTATCTGCAGGCAAAGCAGTTATCGCAGACCGTTTTGTGGATTCATCAGCCGTATATCAGGGAATCGGACGGGGACTTGGAATTGATACCGTTTATAAAGTAAATGAATTTGCCTTGCAGGGCATCCTGCCGGATATGACATTTTTAATGGACCTGGATGCAGAAGTCGGTATTGCCAGAAAGAAAAATCAGGCAGAGCTTGACCGTATGGAACAGGAAAGTCTGGACTTCCATAAGAAGGTTGTTGAGGGCTATAGAAGTCTTGCAGAAATGAATCCCGATCGTATCGTAAAAGTCGATGCAGCTTTGCCAAAAGAGGCAATACATGATATAATAACTTCGTATGTAGAAAAATGGCTGGCAAGACCATAGCATAAGCAAGGAGAATAGCATGATAGAATTTTCTGAAATTATCGGACATGAGGATATAATCCAGCATTTTAAGAGAAGTATAGAGATGGGAAAGGTATCCCAGGGCTATATCATAAATGGAGAAGAAGGCAGCGGAAAGAAGACTCTGACGCGTGCCATAATCAAGACTCTGGAGTGTGAAGAAGGCGGAACGGAACCATGCTGCAAGTGCAAATCATGCAAGCAGATGGATACGGATAATCAGCCGGATGTTACATGGGTCACACATGACAAGCCAAATGTGATCTCGGTAGAGGAGATTCGTGATCAGGTAAATAAAGATATAACGATCAAACCGTATAGCAGCCGGTACAAGATCTATGTGATCGACGATGCACAGCTTTTAAATGCAAATGCACAGAATGCTCTGCTCAAGACAATCGAGGAGCCACCGGAGTATGCGATCATTTTCCTGCTGACCAGCAATATTGACAAGATCCTTCCGACGATCATTTCCAGATGTATCGTACTGAATATCAAGCCTGTCAGAGAGCGGGATGTACTGGATTACCTGATGAATGAGCTGAAGCTTCCAAAGGAAAAAGCAGATTTCTGTATGGACTTTGCGCAGGGAAATCTGGGTAAGGCGATCCGGCTTGCGACCAGTGAAGAATATAAAGAGATCATAGAGGATGTAACAGGCATTCTCCGCAGGATCCCGGATATGACAGTCGATGATATTATATTTGCGATCAAGAATATGAACCATCATAAGCTGAAGATCAGTGATTATATTGATCTGATGATGATGTGGTATCGTGACATCCTGATGTTAAAGATCACAGGAAATGCCGGACGACTGATGTTTAAGGAATATTATACAGATATCCGCAAACAGTCAGCTCATATTTCCTATGAGGGTATCGAGAATGTTTTAAAGGCGATGGATAAGGCGAAGATCCGTCTGGAAGCAAATGTTAATTTTGATGTGGCTATGGAACTTATGCTTCTGACTATAAAGGAGAATAAATAATGAAAGAGATCATAGGAGTCCGGTTCAGACCGAACGGCAAGATTTATTTCTTCTCACCGGGAGATCATGATGTAGAATGTGGACAGTTTGTTATCGTGGAGACTGCCCGTGGCGTTGAATTCGGCAAAGTGGTTCTGGGAAAGAGAAATATAGACGATGGCAAGATCGTATCTACTTTAAAGACCATCATAAGAGTAGCTACAGATGAAGATAAGAAGAAAAATGAAGATAACAAGGAAAAGAGCAAAAAAGCATTTGTGATCTGTAAAGAAAAGATCGCAAAGCATAAGCTTGATATGAAGCTGATCGAGGCGGAGTATACATTTGATAATAACAAGGTGCTGTTTTATTTTACAGCAGATGGAAGAATTGATTTCCGTGAGCTGGTAAAGGATCTGGCATCTGTATTCAAGACCAGGATCGAGCTCCGGCAGATCGGTGTCCGTGATGAGACCAAGATGGTCGGCGGTATTGGTATCTGCGGCAGGGAGCTGTGTTGCCATAAGCATCTTTCGGAATTTGTTCCGGTATCGATCAAGATGGCAAAGGAACAGAATCTGTCTCTGAATCCGACGAAGATATCCGGTGTGTGCGGCAGGCTGATGTGCTGTCTGAAGCATGAACAGGACACATATGAATATTTGAATGAAAAACTTCCAAATGTTGGCGATTTTGTCCGTACAACAGATGGAAACAAAGGTGAAGTCTTATCTGTAAGCGTTCTTCGCCAGAAGGTAAGGATTGTTGTTACGGATAAGGATGACAATAAAGAGGTTATGGAATATCCGGTCAGTGAATTAAAATTCAAGCCGAAGAAACGCAGAAGTACAGAGCGTATCAGCGACGAAGAATATAAGGCATTGGAAGCACTGGAAGATAAGGGAGGGAAATCCAAATTTGATGATTGATCTTCTCCCTGATGAACGAATCGATGATCTGCAATGCAAGGGACATCAGATCATACAGAATCCGAATATGTTCTGCTTTGGTATGGATGCGGTGCTGCTTGCAAATTTTGTAAAGCACAGACGGGATGGCATGTACATGGATCTGGGAACAGGAACCGGTGTGATACCAATCCTGCTGGCGGCAAAAGAGCCGTCTGACGGCACCTGCCAATTTATCGGTCTGGAGATTCAGGATGCCTGTGCAGAGATGGCTGGAAGAAGTGTCCGATTAAATGATCTGGAACAGAAGGTTCGAATCGATCATGGAGATATCAGAGAGGTCTCCTGTAATTACAGGAAGGCCTTTTTTGATATCGTGACATCGAATCCTCCATATATCAGCGGAAATCATGGACTGACGAATCCGGATGAACCGAAGAATATTGCCAGACATGAAATCTGCGTGACGCTTTCGGATGTGATCGAAGCAGCAGCATATCTGCTGAAGCCGGGCGGCAGTTTCTATATGATACACAAACCATTTCGGCTGGCGGAGATCTTTGAAGGGCTGCTTGCAAATGGATTGGAACCGAAGCGGATGCAGCTCATTCATCCATATATTGATAAAGAACCGAATATGGTGATCGTAGAGGGCGTAAAGGGCGGTAATTCCAGAATCAAGATCGAGCCGCCGCTGATCGTCTATAAAGAACCGGGCGTTTACACGGAACAGCTTCTTGCCACGTATGAAGGAGAAGCAAAGAAATAAAACAGACAGAACAGGAGAATCTACATGGCGGGTATATTATATCTGGTCGCTACACCGATTGGGAATCTCGAGGATATGACATTCCGGGCGGTGCGTACACTGTCCGAGGTGGATCTGATCGCAGCAGAGGATACGAGAAACAGTATCAAGCTGTTAAACCATTTTGAGATTAAAACGCCAATGACCAGTTACCATGAATTTAATAAATATGATAAGGCGAAGGTTCTGGTGGACAAGCTTCTTGCAGGAACAAATATTGCCGTTATAACCGATGCAGGAACGCCGGGTATCTCGGATCCGGGTGAGGAGCTGGTACGGCAGGCACTTGCCGCAGGAGTAACCGTAACAGCTGTACCGGGGGCATGCGCCTGTATCACGGCGCTGATCTCATCGGGATTGCCGACCAGACGGTTTACATTTGAAGCATTTCTGCCACAGGACAAGAAAGAAAAGGTAGAGGTTCTTGCAGGATTAAAGGATGAGACCAGAACGATGGTGATCTATGAAGCACCACACCGGCTGCAGAAGACACTTGCGGAATTATTTAATACACTTGGCGACCGCAGGATCACACTTTGCCGGGAACTTACGAAGCGGCATGAAACAATCGAACAGTTTCTGTTGTCGGAAGCGATCGCCTATTATGCAGAGCATGAGCCGAGAGGTGAATATGTGATGGTGATCGAGGGCATGGATGTGGCTGCGGCAAAAGCAGAAAAGCAGCAGGAATTTCTTTCGATGACGATAGAAGAACATGTTGCCATGTATGAGAAACAGGGCATGACGAAGAAGGATGCGATCAAACAGGCGGCAGCAGACCGTGGCGTTCCAAAGCGTGAAGTATATAATGTGGTAATGCGATAGAAATAAATAGTTGTAAAGTTCATGCCGGAATGAATCATGTGAGATAAAAATGGTGATTTGCAGGCAATTATAAACAGATGAAAGGTGAAAGGGGTATAAGCATATGACGTGGTTGGAGATATCAGGAACAGTTGGCAGGGTGGCAGCCTGCCTTGGATTTTTTATTGCAGGTATGGTGATCTTCTATCTGCTGACAAAGGTGATCTACCGGATACCGGAGAAACAGCAGTTAGAGCGGCTGCATGAACCGGGAAAGTTCAGAAATGCAGGGATCATTATATTTGGTGGTCTGGCAGCAGTTTTATTTACCGGATTTTTCGGAATGGGGTTACAGGGGATTATTTATTTCCTGTTTCTGGCGGTTCTTACGGTAGTGACCTTTATAGATATGGATACCATGGAGATCCCGTTTATACTGAATATCATTATTTTCGTGATGGGTGTGGTATCTCTGATCCTTCAGTTCGTGTCCGATGCAGCTCCGGGGTCTGAGTTCCTTGCAATGGATGGGGTTACGATCGTATCCAGACTGATCGGTATGATCTGTATCAGTCTTCCGTTATATCTGATCGTTCTTATTATTCCGGAAGGCTTTGGCGGCGGAGATATCAAGCTGATGTTTGCTGCCGGCTTCTTGCTTGGCTGGAAAGCAACAGTAGTTGGTTTCTTTATCGGACTGATCCTTGGCGGAATCTATGGCGTGATCTGTCTGGTTCGCAGAAGCCATGGTAAAAACGACCATTTTGCATTTGGCCCTTTCTTAAGCGCAGGTCTGGCTATTACATTATTCTGTGGAAATGATCTCATGAACCGGTATATTGATTTCTTGAAAGCAGCAATGAACCCGGAGATGTAAAGAGATAAATCCCGAGCTGATATTATTTATAGAAAAAACTGCTTGTGTATTCGGATGAGATTGAGTATACTAAAGGGTATGGATGTTTAACGCGTTAAAGCGTTTGAGCGAAAAAGTTGTAATATACGGAGGAATATAGGTATGCCAATTATAGATTATCTGGAAAGAAATGCCAGAGAATTTGGGGATGATGTAGCGCTGGTTGAGATTAATCCGGATGTCACAGAGACGAGAAGAGTGACATGGAGAGAATATGAGCTGATCGAGGCAAATCCAACCTGTCAGTATAGACGGGAGATCACATGGAATGTATTTAACGAGAAAGCCAATCGTTTTGCAAATCTTCTGGTTTCCAGAGGAATCCAGAAAGGAGATAAGATCGGTATCCTGATGATGAACTGTCTGGAATGGCTTCCGATCTATTTTGGAGCATTAAAGACAGGAGCTTTGGCAGTGCCGCTTAATTTCCGTTATGATGCAGAGGAGATCAAATACTGCGTAGAGCTTGCGGATGTGGATGTACTTGTATTTGGACCTGAATTTATCGGGCGAGTTGAGACAGTTGTAGATGAGATCGCAGAGAAGCGTATTCTGTTATATGCCGGTGGCAACTGCCCAACATTTGCAGAGGACTACGACAAGCTGACAGCAAACTGTTCCAGTACCTTTGAAAAGAGAGACATTAAAGACAGTGACGATGCAGCGATCTATTTCTCATCAGGAACAACAGGTTTTCCAAAGGCAATCTTACATAACCATGAGAGCTTGATGCATGCAGCTACAGTTGAGCAGAAGCACCATGGACAGACAAAGGATGATGTATTCTTATGTATTCCGCCTTTATATCATACAGGTGCAAAGATGCATTGGTTCGGAAGCCTGATCACAGGCGGAAAAGCAGTTCTGTTAAAGGGTGTTAATGCAAAGACGATTCTTCAAACTGTATCCGATGAACAGTGTACCATTGTATGGCTGTTAGTACCATGGGCACAGGATCTGCTGCTGGCATTAGAATCAGGTGAAGTAAAATTATCAGATTATAAGCTGGATCAATGGAGACTGATGCATATCGGAGCACAGCCGGTTCCACAGAGCCTGATCAAACGTTGGAAAGAATATTTTCCACATCACCAGTATGATACAAACTATGGTCTGTCAGAGTCTATCGGACCGGGTGCGGTACATCTGGGTGTAGAGAATATCGATAAAGTTGGTGCGATCGGCGTGCCGGGATATGGTTGGCAGGTGCGTATCGTAGATGAAGATGGTAAAGATGTGAAGCAGGGAGATGTTGGAGAACTGCTATTAAAGGGACCTGGCGTTATGACCTGTTATTATAAGAATCCGGAAGCAACGGCTGAGACATTAAAGGATGGATGGCTGTATACCGGAGATATGGCAGAGCAGGATGCAGATGGCTTCATCTATCTGGTTGACCGTAAGAAGGATGTTATCATCAGCGGTGGTGAGAATATTTATCCGGTACAGATCGAGAATTTCCTGAGTAAATATCCAAAGGTCAAAGACGTAGCAGTTATAGGACTTGCAGATCCACGACTTGGTGAGATCACGGCGGCGATCATCGAGACAAAGGACGGTGTGGAATGTACCGAAGATGAGATCAATGAATTCTGCAAGGAGCTTCCAAGATACAAGAGACCAAGAAGAATTATTTTTGAGGATGTACCGAGAAATGCAACCGGTAAGATCGAGAAGCCGCTCCTTCGTAAGAAGCATAAGAGCGATAACCTTGTTGCAGCCGAGAATAATGCATAAAGAGATCACAGATCGTGGTATTATACAGATAAAGAATGCAGAAGCTGATATGTATTCTTTACAAATCCAGATGTGTGTGCTTAAATATATAGTCGGAATTACAAAATACAACAGGAAGGTAAGATGATCATGAAGACACCATTTGTAACAAAAGCACAGGTTGATGAGATGATTAAGAAATACCCAACACCATTTCATCTTTATGACGAAAAAGGAATCAGAGAAAATGCAAGAAAGTTATATCAGGCATTTTCATGGAACAAGGGATTTAAGGAGTTCTTTGCGGTAAAGGCAACCCCAAATCCTACTATTCTTCGTATTTTAAAGGAAGAAGGATGTGGTACAGACTGCTCATCACTGACAGAGCTTATGATGTCAGATAAACTGGGATTTACCGGAGACGAGATCATGTTTTCATCCAATGATACGCCGGCAGAGGAATTCATCCTTGCAAAGAAGCTTGGCGCAACGATCAATCTGGATGATTTCACACATATTGACTTCCTTGAAAAGACAGCAGGAATTCCCGAGAAGATCTGCTGCAGATATAATCCGGGTGGAACATTCTCTATTTCCACAACGATCATGGACAACCCTGGAGATGCCAAGTACGGTATGACCAAGGATCAGATCATAGAAGCGTATCGTATCCTGAAGGATAAAGGAGTAAAGAGATTTGGAATGCATGCATTCCTTGCAAGTAATACTGTGACAAATGACTACTATCCGGTTCTTGCAAGAACCTTATTTGAGGTAGCAGTTGAGATTAAGGAAAAGACAGGCGTAAAGCTTGACTTCATCAATCTGTCAGGCGGCGTAGGTGTTCCGTATACACCGGATAAAGAGCCGAATGATATCCTTGCGATCGGTGAAGGTGTAAGAAAGGTATATGAGGAGATTCTGGTTCCTGCAGGAATGGGTGACGTAGCCCTCTATACAGAGCTTGGACGATTCATGCTGGCTCCATATGGTCATCTGATCACAACAGCCATCCATGAGAAACACACCCACAAGGAATATATCGGTGTTGATGCATGTGCAGTCAACCTGATGCGCCCTGCTATGTATGGTGCATATCATCATATTACAGTCCTTGGTAAGGAGAATGAACCATGCGATCACAAATACGATGTGACAGGTTCTCTGTGTGAGAATAATGATAAATTTGCCATTGACCGTATGCTTCCGAAGATTGATATGGGAGACTATCTGGTAATCCATGATACAGGAGCACACGGCTTCTCAATGGGCTACAATTACAACGGACGACTTCGCTCAGCAGAGATATTGCTCGAAAGCAATGGAGAGGCAAAACTCATCAGAAGAGCAGAAACTCCGGCAGACTACTTTGCAACCTTTGACTGCTTTGATGATATTAAAATAACAGAGTAATCTGCTAGCGCACCTTGCAGAGCACGTGTCCGAATTTTATCCATTTGCTCATATCATCAACATTATCGCTGTCGACATAAAAGGTCTCACCGTAATTGTTGATTGGTGTGAGCTCACATGGGTTTTTCTGATGGAGTTTTCTGATGTATGCACGCTTGTTCTGTGCGTTGATAAAGATACCGGTATCGCCGTCGCGGATTGGGTTTCGACTGATTAGAAGTATATCGCCTTTATTATATACAGGATGTAGATGATTGCTTGTGATGCGGATTCCGATGTGAATGGCATCACCGAAGGCTTTTCTGTAATTTGAAACATCAAGCTTTTCGACATTGTAGGAGTCCAAAATCATGCCGTCGGTCATATTGCCTGTCGGGATGAGGACGGAAATCAGATCCTCCGTATGACTGCTTTCATCCTTGTAGGCAGATAGCGCAAGCTCAGTGTCTATAATCGAGTCTATAAGTATGCGCTGGCTTTTGGAAAGCTTTTTGATGCGCTTTACAAGGTTTATTACATCATCATTGAAGCCTGTTAGTTCGCAGGAAAACCGTCCTGTCAGCTTGTATATCAGGTAAGCGGTGTAGACGTCTATACGAGAGGATTCTCCGTTTGCTATCCGCTTGTAGGTGGAGAGTGACATATCAAGTGCTTTTGCAAACTGTGCCTGGGACATACCAAGCTTTATGCGTTCGCGCTCAATATTTGTCGATATGTTATTTACTATTTCAAGTCGGTTCATTTATGAGCTAATCTCCCTTCTTTTTAAAAAAATAAACTCCAAATTTGGTCAAGTATTGACATGCGCAATACACTATAATGGTTATTGTTGAAACATAAATAAATATATAAGAAACGTCAATTACTGTCAAATTAGAATGTTTGTTATATAAAAAGGGAGGTGTCCTGAAACTTAATTAGTGTAAGCTGAATGCAGCTTACACTTTTTTTATTTAAACAAATGCAGCTTTATTTATAATAAATATCAAAAAACTTTTTTGAAATAAATGTGTCTGAGGCATTGATTAGAGCACCGCTAATTGGTACAATGTTTTATTATATACAAAAGAGCAGGTGAATATATGTCGCTAAGTTTTAGAAAGTGGCGGGAAATGGCGCTTACTGACTACCCGGTAGTGAGTGAT
>ENA-OPFG01001630-OPFG01001630.1-human-gut-metagenome-genome-assembly--contig:-NODE-1630-length-11263-cov-24.806656_pt1 | contig 11263 bp, 4 predicted proteins | sample MGYA00241304_ERZ501542 | MGnify/ENA primary metagenome ERZ501542 (study PRJEB25962, sample SAMEA2042427) | human gut metagenome | biome: human gut; feature: human-associated habitat; material: faeces...
ACAATGATGCCAAGGGCGTAGGTCCTTTCATCTGGGCTAGTCTGGAAATGGAAATGCAGGGACTGAATAAGTAAAACTTAGTTTATAGTTTACAGTTTACAGCGACTTCACCGTATAGCAAGATTGCCCTATAAACTATTAACTCTAAACGTAAGCGTCTCCGCTTGCCGATGTTCCCGAAATTACGTCACGACGCAGCTTCTGATGCGTCACGACGTAGCAATCGGCGCGTCACGACGCAGTAACAGATACGTCGCGACGTAATTCCGGCGACATCCTGCTCACATCAAGTAAGCCTCATTTGAGCTTCAAATAAGCCTCTTTAACCGTTCAAGTAAGCCTCACTTGAACTTCAAATAAACCTCAGTTAAACGTTACGTAAGGCTCACTTGCAAGCCTGAATTACACAATTAAAGGCAATATTGTAGAAGAAACACTAGTGAAAACGTTTACGTTAGATTTTTCAATTATTTTGTTCGTTGTGTGAGATTTTTCACTACTTTTGTAGCAGAAATCAAAAGATTATTATCAAAAATCTAAGATTTCTTATGATCTATTGAGAATCAAACACGACAACAACTAATCGCAAATAAGTTCAATTAGATCAAAACTTAACAAGATATAATAATAACATAAAAACAAACATCGTTATGTATCAACAACTGAAACGTGCTAGCATGGCACTTACCTTGAGTTCGGTTTGTTTCCTCGCTTTTGCGCAGAAAACAATCCAAGGTACCGTTAAGGATGCTAATGGCGACCCAATGATTGGTGTAACCATTACTGACCAGAATGGTAAGGCAGGTGGCATCACCAACCTTGACGGTAAGTTTACCATTCAGAACGCAGACCCTAATACGGTCTTGACTTTCAGCTACATCGGCTGCAAGCCTAAGAAAGTAAAAGTAGGAAGTCAGAAAACATGGAACATCGTACTTGAAGATGACAATGCAGCCCTTGACGAGGTCGTTGTCGTTGGTTATGGTACTATGCGTAAACGCGACGTAACTGGTTCTATCGCATCTGTCAACTCAGAAAAGATAGCCGCTCGTGGTACTACCAATCTTGCAGAGTCTCTGCAGGGTTCTGTTCCTGGTGTCAACATCACCCAGTCTGGTAGCCGCGCAGGTGCAGGCTTCAATATTCAGGTTCGTGGACAGGCTTCTATCAACAAGCAGGCACAGCCATTGTATGTTATCGACGGTGTAGTTTGCGACAACATGGACTTCCTGAATCCTGATGATATCGACCGCATCGACGTATTGAAAGATGCATCTTCTACCGCCATTTATGGTTCCCGTGCCTCTGCCGGTGTCATCATGATTACCACCAAGGGCAGCAAGGGTGCAGACAAGGCACAGAAGGCTACCATCTCTTATGACGGATATTATGGTATCAAGAAGTTGGCGCGCATGCCTGAGTTTATGGATGCCAACGAGTTTATGGATTACCGTTTTGCCAGATATACCACGCTTGATGGAAAGAACTACGATGGTTCAAGCCGCAAGGGTGTTGATGCTGAAGGACATCCACATTACATCATCAAGAATACCGACTTGAATTCTGCCTTCCTTGCCCGCAAGGGAGCAACCAGCTACAAAGATTCCAAACTTTATGAACTGATGATGGATCCAAGTTTCGACGGTTACGACTGGAAGAAGATGGTTACCCGCACTGCCGCCCAGCAGAACCACTTTATCAGTGCTGCCGGTGCTACAGACAAGATCAACTACCGTGTAGGTATGGGTTATCAGGGAGAAGAGAACGTATTCAAAGGCAACGACTATGAGCGTTTCAACTTCAAGGGAGCAATGGATGCCAAGCTCTCCAAGATATTCGAGGCAGGTTTCTCAACCAACATGTCAATGAGCCGCACCCAGGACATATGTACTGATGGTACTTATTCTCCATACGTGAATGCATTCTATTTTAACCCATTCGTATCTCCAACAGATGCAGATGGCAACCTGATTCCTAACCCGGGAGCAAAAGCAGCCTTTGGTTCAGATGCACAGTTTACATCTACATATAACCCGCTCATCGATTTGAATGACGGCAACTACACCAATGAGACCAAGATGTACCGACTGATGGGTAACTTCTACCTGCGTGCCAACATCATCAAGGGATTGAAGTTTACAACCACCTTCTCTCCTAACTACTCTCACAAGCGCCAGGGCATCTTCTATGCAACAGGTCTAAACGAGGGTAACGACGTAGGTTCAACTTACTACCAGAAGAACAAGACAAACTTCGGATCCGTTGCCAATACAACCCGTGTAGACTGGACGTGGGACAACCAGTTTGACTACAACCGCACATTTGGCGACCACACCATTGGTGCCATGGCACTGTTCTCACTCTACAAGAGCAATACAGAATACCAGTATGAAGAAGGCAAGGGTATCGCCAGCGACCATACTACATTCCACAACCTGGGAACAGCCAGCGGCGACAAGAAGCTCTCCACTTCTTATACTGAGTCATCATTGGAGTCATTTGCTTTCCGTGCCAACTATTCCTACAAGGGCCGTTACATGGCTACAGCTACACTCCGTACCGATGGCAGTTCACGCTTCGCAGACGGCAACCGATGGGGCTGGTTCCCTTCTGTAGCTGCAGCATGGCGTATCTCTGATGAAGCTTGGATGAAGCAGTTCAACAACTGGTTAGACAATGCTAAACTCCGTCTGTCATATGGTGTTACCGGTAACAACAATGTGGGTGACTATGTAACTATCGCTTCTGCTACAGGTCCATCTTATGTAACCATAGATGGCAAAGAGGTACAGGGTTATTGTCCTAACGGATTGGTAAATACAGAACTCATCTGGGAGAAGGTAAAGGAGTTTGATGTAGGTCTCGACCTGAGTTTCCTGAAAAACCGAATCAATGTAACAGCCGACTTCTACAACCGTCTTTCTGATGGTCAGATTATGTCACGTTCAGTGCCTATCGAAACTGGTGAGAAGACTTCAACCTTCAATGTAGGTTCTGTCCAGAACAGAGGTATTGAACTCGGTTTGAACTTTAACATCATCAACAAGAAAGACTTCTCCTGGAGTGCGAATGTAAATTTCGCCCGCAACTGGAACAAGATTAAGGAGTTGAGTAATGGTAAGGTTGATGAGGTAGCCAACAACTGGTTTATCGGCGAACCACTGAACGTACTCCGTGACTATACCCATACCGATGTCATCACCGACAAGGGTGTAACCATGCACACCATGAATGGTGACAAGCACTATACCCTGAAGGAATTCTACGAGAAGTATGGCACTAAGTATAAGTGGTATGAAGGTCAGATGGCAGTAAACGACTGGAACGATGACGGTAAGATTGACGACAACGATAAGCAGATTTATGGCTGCACAGACCCTCGCTGGACAGGTAGTTTCTCTACCAATGTTTACTTCAAGGGCTTCGACTTCTCCATCATGTTCTATACCAAGAGCGGATTCTGGTCACGCAGCTACTTCCATGAGAAGTATATGAAGTATGGCGACCGTGGTAATGCCCACATGCAACTGGACTACTACATACCAAAGGGAGCACCAATCATCGATCATGCAACAGGTGAGATTACAACCACTACAGAGACCCACTACGGAAAGTATCCTTATCCAAACAACAGCGATACTTCGATGGGTGGTTACTTCGGTGACAAGGGTTCAGCCAAGGGAGAAGGTTTCCAGTATCAGAAGACCTCTTTCACCAAGGTTAAGAACATTACCCTGGGTTACACATTGCCTAAGAGCGTAGTAAACAAGGCAGGTATCAGAAATCTCCGTGTTTATGTAAACGTTCTGAACCCATTCTGCTTCACCAACTACAAGGGCTTCGACCCAGAGTGGGCATCACAGAATCTGCAGAATGGCGGTCCATCATCTGTAACCTACCAGTTTGGTGTAAATCTTAAGTTCTAATCTCATTAAATGAAGTAAACAATTATGAAAAAGATATTATATAGCGTAGCATTGGCGGCCTGCTGCATGGGAACCATGACAAGTTGCAGCGACTTCCTGGATGCCAGCAACAAGTCGAATGTAACTGCTAAACAGAGTTTTGCGACAAAAGAGGGATTAAACAACCTCGTCAATAATGCCTATCAGCATCTGCAAAACGTTTATGCTGCTCCTCTGTTCACTAGCTGTTTCTCAGCAGGTACAGACATGTATGCCGATGCCCGTAACAAGATGAACGAGGCATTGAACACTTACGAGACCTTGACTCCAGAAAATACGGATATCAAGAATCTCTATACTTACCTCTATTCAGGTATACGTGCAGCCAACTCTGTATCATATTATGCACAGACAGCCCAAGTTGATGAAAAGACTAAGGGGCAGCTTGTAGGCGAAGCCCGTGTATTGGCTGCTTACGAGTATTATCTCCTGGTAAACAACTTCGGTGGTGTGCCTATCATGAAGGACTTCCTCACCACAGCAGACACAGGATATCCTAAGTCTTCTGCTACAGATGTATATGCCTATATCATCAGCGAACTCGAAGATGTTATCAGCAAGAATGTGCTCCAGGCTTCAACAGCTACCAAGGGTGGCGGCAGAATCAGCCAGGAAACAGCCAAGGCGATCCTTGCCAAGACCTACCTTTCTGCAGCATGGGACCTCAACAAGCAGGAATACTTCTCCAAGGCTGCTGCTCTTGCCGATGAGGTGATTGCAGGCAGAAGACTGACTACCTCATTTGCCAAACTCTGGAAAGCAGACGGATCGGGCGATGACAACGAAGAGTTCCTTTGGGATGTGGAATATGATTTGGCTACAGCCAACAATACAACATCAGGTGGTACTGAATGGAGCGGTTACTACTGCAACTATCTGGGTGGAAACGAGGATAACATCAAGGCTACAACCTCCAGCTATGTGCCAACCCTCTATGCCCTGCATTGCTTCAAGAAGGGAGACCAGCGTTACGATGCTACCTTCATGAAGGAATTGCCAGATATAAACAAGGGAAATGCTGCAGGAACCGGTTACTGGACCTGGTACAAGAATGGTGAGAGTCTGGTAGGTAAGCCAGTAACGCGATACTATTCTGCATGGTATGAAACAGATGCCGACTTTGAAGCATGGAAGGCTATAGATCCTGCAAACAGAGCAAACACCTATCGCATTCCGATGGATTCACAGAGCAAGGAAGCACAGAATATGGACGGCAGAGATATGGAATATTACGATAACCAGCAACTGGTATATGGTTCCAGTCCATGCAAGAAGTTTGACGACAGCAAGACTGCTAAGACAGAGAAGAACACCTGCTATCGCGACATCCATATCATCACTTTGCCAGAGATGTATCTCGTAGCAGCTGAGGCTTATCTGAAGGCTGGTGATAATCCTAAGGCATTGGCACGACTCAATGAGGTTCACCAGCGCGCTGGTCTCCCTGCACTTACAGGAACTATCACTATCGATGACATCCTTGATGAGAATGCATGCGAGAACTTCGGCAATGAGGCACGCTGGATGGATTTGCGCAGAACCCAGACTCTGGTTGACCGCTGCAACAAATATAACCACGAAATAGAAGGCAAGGCTGCCCAGTATATCGGCAAGAAGCTTCTTCGCCCTATCCCACAGGCTGCAATTGATGCCAATGACCAACTGACATTAGCCGACCAGAATCCTGGTTACTAATCAAAGTCATTATGTTGAAAAGAAAACCTATCAGGACATACGTTAATCATTAGGTTTAAGACCGTATTCTAGGGAGATAATTCCTGATGGATACGGTCTTTCTTTTGGTTCTATCGGCAAGGTATACGTAATCGTTTTCGTAGTTTTTCGCCCACTATCTGCATGTGATAAGCAAAAATGTCGTAACTTTGCAGAAAATCTTATAGAAAAGAAAATAATAAAATAAATAAACCTAAGAAGAAATGAAGAAATCAATCATTAAGACAGTCGTGCTGGCTGCGCTTATGGCTCTGCCAATGTTCGCTAAAGCACAAACTTTCGCTGGTATCACAGCCGAGCAGATTGCACAGAACACTCCTGAAGGATGGACTGCCGTAGAACTGCCACAGTTGCCAGCCATCACATCTGCCAACACGTTCAACATCAAGGATTATGGTGCCTCTACATCTGCTGCAGACAACACCAAGGCTATCCAGAGAGCACTTGATGCTGTGCCTTCTACCGGTGGTATGGTCGTGATTCCTGCCGGTACATGGATGTTTGGTAGTACAGACCAGATGACAAGCAAGACCGAGGTACTCAGCATCAAGTCAAAGACTGTGCTCCACCTTTGCGCAGGAGCGACTCTGAAACTCGTTGAATATGGTAAGGCACCTAACAACAAAACGCTCTTTATCGGTTGTAAGAACAAGAACCAGAGCGACATCGTTATAGAGGGCGAAGGTGAAACTTCTATTATCGATGGACAGGGAACCCGCTGGTGGAAGGCTCGCGACAACAAGGAGACTTTCAATCCTGGAGCCATGATCCGATTCGAGAAAGGCAGCCGATTCCTGATTCGCAATCTCAAGGTTCAGAATACTCCGGGTGTCAACATCACCTTGAGTAACAGCAATGGTGCGAACCATGGTACCATTCATGATGTAACCATCTATAACCCTTCTTCTGAAACCAAGACTGAACAGCCTTCTCATAACACAGATGGTATCTCGATCTGGGGACACCACATGAACATCTATAACTGCAACATCAGTACAGGTGATGATAACGTAGTTTGCGACAATGATGCACAGTACATCCATGTTTGGAACTGCGACTTTGGTACAGGACATGGTGCTTCTATCGGTAGTTTCACCAAAAACATCAAGCATGTATGGTTCGACAACATCACCATGAATGGCACAACTGCTGGTATCCGCATGAAGACGGGTATCAACAGTGACGGTACGCTGCGTGGCGGTGGCGAGGAGGACTGGAAGTTCACCAACTTCACCATGACCAAGGTGAAGAACCCATTCTCTATCGACTGCTTCTACGACAAGAACTACAACAGCGATCCTGCCGTAGATAAGGCAAATGCCAGAGCTCTTGATAGTACTACCCCAACCTACAACGGCATTCTGCTTCAGAACGTGAAGACAACAGATGTTTGCGATGGCAAAGCCATCTTCCTGATTGGCCGTCCTGAGAGTCATATCAAGAATGTAACACTCGACAATGTGCAGATTTCGGCAAAGACGAGTATCGATATCCGCTTCGTAGATAATCTCGTGTTCAAGAACAACTCTAAGATTACATGCCAGTCTGGCAAACTCTGGATTCGCCAGTACGATTCTATAGTAGATGACCAGTGTGATGCTACAGGGGCAGGTACAAATCCCACTCCCAATCCAGGTGAGACAACAGAAGTAAGCTATATTCTGGATGCATCAACCAGCACTTCTTCAACCGCAGATCCATCACCATGGACGTTTAATAACGGTTGCAGCATAGAGAGCAGCAAAGGTTACGCTACAGCTAAAAGCAAAACCATCAAGTACAGCAAGGGCGTACAGTTTACCATCAACCTGCCTGAGAATATTACCATTACATCGGCTATATTTGCAGGATATGCAAATGAAGACAACAAAACCTGCTATCTCAGCGAACTGAACGGAACAACCTTTGCCAGCGATAAATACGTATTCCCTAGCCGTTTAACCCAAACGGATACGAGCACAAAGTTTGATATTACACTTGCCACTCCTGCTACTGGCGTTCTTACCTTCACACCACAAGGGACACAAGCCGCTTGGGTTATCACTCTAAAAGGTGTAAAAGTAACCAGTTCAGGTATCAACAATGTTGTTTTAACCGCCAAGGTAAACAATAACAACATTTACGACCTCAGCGGTCGCATGGTGAAACTCAATGCCAAGGCAGAAGACCTGAAAAGTCTCAAAAAAGGGATCTATATCTACAACAACAAGAAATACGTAGCTAAATAATTCATTTTAACATCGATAACAATGAAAATAAAATCGCATTCACTCCTGTGCATTCTCGCCATCATCGCATTGAGTTCTCCGCTCTCTGCACTGAGCGTGAATGCTCAGAAGGCGGTATCCAAGACATGGAATCCGAACCTGAAGAACGGAATGTACCGCAACCCGGTTATTGACGCCGACTACTCAGACCCAGACGTATGCCGTGTGGGCAATGACTACTATATGACCTCCTCTTCCTTCCAGTGTTTTCCAGGCTTGCAGATTCTGCACAGCACCGACCTGGTAAACTGGGAGATTATAGGCGCTGCCCTACTCGATGACTATCCTGTTTTGCCTGAATACCAGGGCACCGAACTGGATTGGCGCAAGAAGGTTCAGCATGGTAACTACGTGTGGGCACCATCCATCCGCTATCATGACGGATGGTTCTATATCTACTGTGGCGATCCTGACCAGGGACTCTTCATGACCAAGACACAAGACCCACGCGGTCCTTGGGAGCCGATCACCTGGGTGATGAAGGGAAAAGGTCTTATCGACTGCTGCCCTCTCTGGGATGAAGACGGCAAGGCTTATCTTTCGCATGGATGCGCCGGTTCAAGAGCCGGTATCAAGTCAGTGCTCTTCGTAGCCCCGATGTCACCTGACGGCACCAAGGTTATCGGTCCTTCACGCATCGTATATGACGGTCATGAAGACCAGCCAACCATCGAGGGTACTAAATTCTACAAGCGCAACGGATATTATTATATCATGAGTCCTGCGGGCGGAGTGAAGTATGGCTGGCAGGTAGAACTGCGTTCCAAGAATCCATACGGTCCTTACGAGGAGTATGTGGGTATGGCACAGGGAAAGAACAAGAAGGTGAATGGTCCTCACCAGGGTGCTTGGGTAGATACCCAGAATGGTGAAGACTGGTTCCTCCACTTCCAGGATAAGCATGCCTACGGACGTGTGGTTCATCTGCAACCAGCCAAATGGGTGAACGACTGGCTCGTCATCGGTGACGACAAGGATGGCGATGGCTGCGGTGACCCTGTTCAGCAATGGAAGAAGCCAAACCTGCCATCAAGCGGTAACTTCCAGCCTAAGGAATCGGATGATTTCAACAGCGTAGATTTAGGTCTGCAATGGCAGTGGAACGGTCCTTACAGTCAGTACTGGTACTTCTGTGATGCCAAGAACTCCAAGTTGCGTCTCTATGGCGTGCAGCAGGCTGAAGATGTAAAGAACCTGTATGATTTGCCAAACCTCCTGCTCCAGAAACTCCCTACCGAGAACTTTACTGCTACTGCCAAGGTGAAGTTCATACCTAACCGCACCGAGGCTTACAAGGAAAATGATAAGGTACTGGGCGAAAGCGCCGGCATGATCATGCAAGGCATGGACTATGCGGCACTCAAGTTTGCTGATACCAAGGAAGAGGGTGTTGTTTTGCAATATGTAACCTGCGAGAAGGCAGAGAAGGGAAAGGCTGAGAAGGTGGTAAAGCAAGTGGCTATCAAGACCAGCAAGCAGCCTCAACCTTACACCGTGAAGTATGCCGTAGATGATATTCCTTCTTCCCGCATCGCTACCCAGGATGTATGGCTCCGCGTGAAAGTTCATAGCGAAGGCATCGCCAACAAGATACAGGCTATCGCTGAATGGAGCTACAGTCTGGATGGTAAGAAATTCACCAAGATAGGCAATCCTTTCACTGTGCGTGAAGGCAAGTGGATTGGTGCCAAGCTCGGTTTCTTCAACACCCGCACAGCCAAGAAGAACGATGCTGCCTTCTTCGACGTAGACTGGATTCATTTCGAAAAATAACGCTTTCCAGCTAACGCGTTATTTCAGAGAATATTTTGGGAAACAAAAAAATCCCCCTCATTGCAAATCAATGCAGCGAGGGGGATTAATCATTATGAGTAATCTAAAAATTCTAATCTTTCTTTTCTTCTTTAGGCTCTGCCTTTGTTGTTTTCTTGGCAGGAGCCTTCTTGACTGCAGGCTTAGCTGCAGCCTTCTTGGCAGGAGCAGCCTTAGCAGGCTTCTCGCCATGTTGCTTCTCTGCCTCCTTCTCTATCTTTTCAATTTTAGCCTGAAGACGGACAATCTCCTTGTCCTTCATCTCAAGCTCTTCATCCTGATTCTTGATGGTAGTAAGCAGGCTCTCAAGCTGATCGTTATCAACATCAGTTGGATAGAGGTCGTTTACTCGGGTGATGAAGTCGCCAAGAATGTTCATATAGTTAGTGAAAGCATCGAAAGGACTTGAATAGATACCTCTGTCAAGACCCACATTGCTTGGCTTGGTAGTCATGAAGCGGAAGTTGTTACTTGCCTGCAGGTAATCCCAGTCCTGATTGATACGTGGATCGTTGGCGATACGTACACGGTCTGCCACACTGTAAAGCTTGTTGAAAGCCTCACGCTGCATCGGGTTACCCAACCATGAACTTACATCACGCTCCTCGTCTACCCAACTCAAGGTATCAGGCACATTCACCTCGCCTACCGACTTGATCTTCTTGCAGATTTCTGAAGGTGTTGAGAAGGTGATGCCACGGTCCTTGGCACACTGAGGCAAAGCCTTCATAAACTCGAGGATGTTGCTTGACAGAGGCTGGGCAATACCAAGAGCAGAAAGCTCCATGAAGATATTGATAACCTGCTCCTCCTCTGGGAAGGCAGCAATCCGATTCATATAGTTGTCGGCAAAGAGTGGATAACCGTCCCAATCGCTGTTGCTGAAGCGCAGAGAGATATCATCGCTCAGGTTCACATCGCGCAAAAGGAGCTTCAACTTAGGGTTCAGGGCGCAATGGTAAACATAGTGAGGAGACTTCCAGCCGAGCACGTGCTTGGCACCCTCGGTGAGCATACCAATGAATCCCATGTTGGCAACATCGTTACCGATATCATCGCTGTAGATGAGCGAAGAGTTGCGCAATACGGTAGGCTTCTTTCCGAAATATTCCTCAATCTTAGTACACTGGCGCATCACCTCATCCTTGAAACTTGCCTCATTAACCAGAGAAGCAAGTCCGTGAGAGTAAGGCTCAGCCAGGAACTCTACACAACCCGTATTGTTGAGCTGCTGAAGCTTCTCCAGTACCTGAGGAGCATGAAGTTCCAACTGCTCCATGCCCACACCCGAAAGCGAGAAAGCTACCTTGAAATACTTGCCGTTCTTTTCTATCATCTCCTGAAGGGCATTCAAGGCTGGCATATAAGAGCGCTCAGCAATCTCGTTGATGCTACGGTCGTTCTCGTAGTCATCATAGTAATAATGGTCGGTACCGATGTCGAAGAAGCGGTAGCGTTTCAGATGGGTAATCTGATGTATCTCGA
>ENA-OPFG01001632-OPFG01001632.1-human-gut-metagenome-genome-assembly--contig:-NODE-1632-length-11256-cov-1.303544_pt1 | contig 11256 bp, 11 predicted proteins | sample MGYA00241304_ERZ501542 | MGnify/ENA primary metagenome ERZ501542 (study PRJEB25962, sample SAMEA2042427) | human gut metagenome | biome: human gut; feature: human-associated habitat; material: faeces...
GTGTGTGGTGACATACTTCTAAAAAAGAAGGGGAAGGATAATGATCATTACAGGCTTGCATTTGTCATCGGATATGGTATTTTTTACGTATTTCTTTTGTGTACGACAACCTCACCGATTGCATTTACCTACATACTTCCGATAATCAGCCTTATTGTAATATTTAAGGATGAAAAATTCATGATTTACTGCGCTGTTGCAAATATGCTAAGCCTTATTGCAAGTATTGCATTTCACATATTTGTGCTGGGTCAGAACACTGCTGCAGACCACAAAAACTATCAGCTTCAGATAGCATGTCTTTTACTTTGCTACATAGGCTATATCATGTCCGTACGTCACCTGACTGAGTCCGATGCTGCACTCACCGAGAGCATAAAGTCTGATTTGAATCGCGTTGTCACGACAGTTGAGCAGGTTAAAACCGCTTGCAACACTATAATGGACGGTATAACCGTGGTCCGTGAGCTTGCTTCTGAAAACAAGCATGGCTCAGATGTTGTCGTTGATGGAATGAATAAGCTTACCGGAAATAACAAGCAGCTTCAGTCCCACACTGCTTCTTCCCAGGAAATGACTACCGATATAAGCTCACAGGTTGAAAATGTTGCAGCCATGATAAACGATATGGTTTCCCTGACAGCCGAATCAGGCAAGCATGCCAAGGTCAGCTCTGAGGACCTTGAAGGTCTTGCCCAGACAGCAAAAACTATGTCGGAGCTTTCTACAGAGGTTGAAAACATCCTGACTACATTCAGAGATGAATTTGATGGTTAAAAATGAAACCGGAACAATTGATAATATTTCAAACCAGACAAACCTCCTCGCTCTTAACGCTTCTATCGAGGCTGCACGTGCAGGTGAAGCAGGTAAGGGATTTGCTGTTGTTGCTGAACAGATCCGTACTTTAAGCACTGAGACGAGAAATTCATCCGGTCAGATCAGTGAGGCTCTCTCACGGCTTGACGAAATTTCCGGAAAGATGACCTCATCCATTGAAGAAACGCTCCGCCTCATCCAGCTCACTCTCGAAAAGGTAATGCAGACCGGTGAAAATGTAGAGAAGATCACAAAGGATTCCAATAAGATCGGAAGCCATATCCGTGAAATCGATGCCGCAATGCAGGAGGTTGAAGCATCTAACCAGCAGCTTGTCGACAATATGGAAAAGGTATCTGACATCGTAGAAACCATGACCTCATGTATCGGTGCTTCTGACGCGATAAGCCGCAAGATGCTCAGTAAATATGATGAAAGTGCAACAAATATCAATAATATCGAGACTGTTATCCAATCTCTCATGCACGAGCTCGGAGTTGGTGGATTTATGGGACTTGATGATATCCGCCCGGGTATGAAGGCCAAAGTGATCCTGACAGATGTACAGACCGGCAACGAGTTCCATTGCGAAGTAAAGGCTGTTGACGAAAACGGTCTTAAGCTTGTATCAGGCGGCTTATCTGTAGACTCATCCAGACCTTGCAATCTGTGTGTTACAGTTGGCAATGTAATGTACTGCTGGAAGGATCTCACAATCACAGATGGCCTTATGATAACAGTCAATACGCAGCCTGAAATCTTGAACCGTAGGAAATACCCTCGCATGGATTTATCAAACAAATGCACTATCAAGCTTAAAGGAACCGACACCACATTCAAGGGTACACTTGACAATATAAGTGCAAACGGCTTTGCATTTTTGACAAAGGATCCTTATTTCGTGGATCATAAAGGAGCGAAGGTCACTATCTCGATAGAGGACTTTGCGCTTGCTGACCACTCAGTATTGGAGGGATATGTAATCCGCTGCTCAAATAATGAGGGAACATATATCGTCGGCTGCCAGATGCCTGAGGATAATTATTATATCCAGACATATGTCAATGAACAGCTTCGTGCTCACTCATAAAAATAAAAGCTATGAAAGCCTTTAACCGGGCTCTCATAGCTTTTTTTATTGATAATCTTCTATATCCTATTATCTTCTATCTATTATCTTTATCTTCTATCTGCATGATGTTTTTCCTCTCTGGACTCTCATATATACATTGTAGCTGTGAATGCTGAATATTATGATACCTAGCAATGCACAGGTTATCACAATTGTACGGATGTTCTTCTTTTTTATAATCATAAATGTGTTCTCTCCATACCTTAGTACCTACATCGTATCTGTGCTTCGTTCTCTATTCATATCACATATACTTGTATTTCTAGTACTAATTATACAACATATAGTGCCTAAAATCTATACTCTCGGCGCGAAATGTAGTTTTTATGGTGTGAAATGCAGATTGGCAATAAAAAACAAGGGAAAGTATTAAATACTTTCCCTTGTAAAATCTTACATATAGACTTTTAAATTAGAACCTTTGTCTATTTTGCCTGCTCTGCGATAGCAGCCTGTGTTGTGATAACAGGTGTTGGCTCTGAATGGTTCTCGATTGTACCTATATCAACTGTAACCGTGTCTCTTCTGATAGAGAACTCGCCCTTATAGAGGATTTTGCCCCTGTTGTTGTCACAGGAAAGCTCCTCAAGTGTGTAATCACCATAAGGCATAGCTCCAACCGAGTCATCGACCTTTGCACTGCCATCTGCTGAAGAAAACCACAGTCCGTCATACGCACCGCCGCCGTTTGTGTTCTTTGAGTGTGCGTTCCAGCTGCTCTCTGAGCTGAAATAACCGTTCTCATCAGTTTTAATGATGTGGCTCTCTCCGGTGCCTTTGCATGTAACCCTGAATGGAATGTCGCTCATTCTGTTCTGATTGTCTGTGTCAATCTTAGTAAGCTTGAAGTCACCACGCTTGATTTTGTCGCTTATCTTAAAGGTGTTGCCGCCTTTTAACGAAGCAAGATTGCCGTTCTGTGTAATCTGTGCTACATATTTGCCTGTAATCTTCTCACCTACTCCGCCTACCTGAAGATATGCTCTATCAAGCTTGTATCCTTCCGGTGCCTTTGTCTCTTCGATTGAGATTGTGCCGAGTGGTAAAGTATTAATTCCTGAAGCACTATATAAAGCATCTCCAGCTACAAAATAATCATTAGATAAAACTGCTCTATATACCTTATTTCCTCCTTTTGTTGTTATCTCCTTTGTCTGAATTATCCAACTTCTAGTAGGATTTGCAGGTAAATTAGAATTGTTATAATAACCATCATAATAATTTACTGTAAACTGTGCACCTGCTAAACTTGCACCACCCTGAACCATATCTCCAGTCTCGCTATCCACCTTGTTAAGTGTTATCATTGCTGGATCGTTTGTAGGTGTATCTGATGCACTAAGAGCTGTATTCTGTCCAGCTGTTACAGTAAATGACTGTACCGAACTATCAAGTGCATATCCTGCCGGAGCTGTAAGCTCCTTGTAGTAGTATGTTCCGGCATTCAGTGAAACAGCAGCTGCATTGCCGCCTGCATCCGTTGTCAATGTAGTAACCTGAGCTGAACAGCCTGCATCAGAATAAATTCCGTATACAGCTCCTGCAAGTGAATAACATGAGTTTCCTGATGTGATTCCTGTGTTAGCTGACGTCTTGCTTAATGAAACTGTACCTGTCGGTGTGTATTCATAACCGAGAATGTTCTGGGTTTTTCCTGTTGCAAGAACAAAGATTTTAAATGAATCCGGAATCGGCTGCCATGTAAGTTTAAATCTTGGAGCGTTTTCATTAATAAGTTCTCCGACCGTATTAAACCCAAGTACATTCTGATATGCCCAGTTTTTAAATGAAGAATTACAACCATGCATAGCTTCGCCACCTTCATAAGAAGCTGCATCTGCAAGGATAACGTGACTTAATGCAATGTACTTGTCATCATCCATTGCACTGCCGTCATACCATGTGGCAGGAAAATTGCCTGCATTAAAGCCCGGTGCTCCCCAGCAGTAATAAGCTATATGTCTTAAATTTTCCGCTGCTGTCTCATCGCCAGGAGTCTTCATATAAGTTGCTACATCGTAATGCTTTGTATATGTTCCTGCAGCTGGAGTTTTCTTGGATGGTGTTATACAATATGCATAATTGCCTCCTGCTGACATTTTTCGTGTCTCATAACCTGCATATTTAGCTGACTCATTTGATACTACAAGCTCAATTGAATCATCCGCCGCTTTTACAGGTATTGTACCTGTCCCAGTTGATAATGTTGGCACTGATAATATAACTGCCATGGCCAGTGCCAGCACTCTTTTAAGTTTTTTCATGCTTATTTTCTCCTTTATTTTATGCATTAAAAAAGGACCGGCCGTTATGGTCAATCCCTGTACTCTAATGCTTATGGAGGTGCCCGCTGCATGATGTTTGGACGTGATATAAGTTTTTTCATCCTGCCCTCCTGTTAAGCTATGTTAAATTTTTGGCTTACAATTTGTAACAAAAAAGGAACTGCACGAGACCTCTGTACAATTCCTTTATCATCAATTATATATTACACTACCATGAAAAAGATATCTACTACCACTTACTACCACCCTATTTTGTGGCATCGCATCCGCTGCACTTCTCGCCATACACATACTCTGTGTATGCCGGCTTGTCCACTACCCATACTTGGGTTGTTTCTGCATCATGATGAATTTTTCCTACTTCTACACTTTTTACACTATATCCCAAAATGCAATCATCATCTATTTGATGATCAGCCCACTCTTCCACTGTATCAAAAGCTTTTCCGCAACCGCATACTACCTTTGCAGAATACTGCGGTTCGTCATATGCCTCTTTTACAACCTTCGTTTCGTAATGCCCCTCTTCCTTGTGCTGAATGGTATTGGCCACATACTTTACCCATTTATGTGTATGAGCAGCTGGCTCATTCGCTGTGCCTGCTGAGCTGTCTGTACCTTTGCTGCCTGCGGCTGATGCCGGCTTAGTCTGATTTGATGAAACCGCATTTGATGCTGCACTGCCGTTATCGGATGCCGTAGCACATTTTTTATCAGCTTTCTCTTTATTTTCCTTAGAATTCTCCTTCGTTGATGTGCTTTCTGCGTTTGATGTTGCTTTAGTATCTGACAGTTTAGATGTTTCATTTACATGATTATTTTCTGTGGTTGCTTCTGTACTACTATTCGCAACACTTTCCGTTGCTTTTTCTGTTTCAGTACCTATCTTTGATGACTCCACTTTAGCCCGACCACATCCAGCTGATAATACTACAACCGTAAGTGCAAGGGCCGTGATTAATATCATTCTCTTCATAAGCAATACCTCCAATTTACCTGCAAACATCAAGTGCTTGTCTGACCTAAAATATTTTTTACAAAAAAACTTTGTGCCTTATCATTTTTGAGTTCTATTCATTCAATTATATTATCCAGTTCAGTGTCTTCGTATATTTTTAATTTTTCATCTATCTCTGACATCATTTTATCCTTATCAAAATTCTTCTGTTGCTCTGCCATCTTATCAAGTCCGGTAGCTTTTATAAAAATATAGTTTTTTACCAGCTTGATACTAATAAGTATGACTATCACTAATAATATCGCAAATATTACTGCAAATGTGGTAGCCACAATATGTGCCAGCTTTTTTCTTATTTTACTGCCTTGTTCATTCCTTCTCATATTTAACATCTCCAATTTCAAAACTTACTTCAAATAATCACTTTTTATCTTCTGCTTTTTTAGACCTACCATATATATAAGCATTCTCTTCGTGTATGCCGGGCACTCTCGTTCTCCAGCTATCCAGTGACGTAACGTACCTATTGGAATCTTGAAAGTCTCTGAGAACTCTTTTTGTGTCATGCCGAGTGACTTAATCAAATCCTTGAAAGACACATCCTCATTTTCATCCAGTAATACGCTGATTTCCTTATCTCCATTTACTACATAATCAGTTATATTCTTTTTCATATTCACTCACCTTTCAATTACAAAATACTCCATTGGAGTGTTTTTGTCAATAAGGAAATCTGATAATGCCAACATTACATCAACCATCAGGAATCCTGAGACTTGGCTGACCAACAGTGTTTTCACGCAAAAAAGGAATTTCGTAAAACATCTACGAAATTCCTTTAATTGCAATTATAGTATATGACATTTTCGCTGGTTAATCTACCACCATTTACCACCATTTACTGCCAGGTGCCATCAACAACCATCAAGTAACGTCAGGTACCCTCAGCTACCATCAATACACCCTCTTAAATACTATAATAATGAAATTACAAAATGATAACTCTCATAACATTATCTCCAAAAGTGAAAAATAATCCAATAGACTGCTCAACAATCGTTCTATCATACTCCTTTTGAGAGCACGAAGCGTATAAAGTGACATTATTATCAATTTTTGCAGCTACAAATCTATTTCTAGACCTATTAATTAAATCCTTGCTTCTCACAGACTGCTTTTCAGTAATCATGGCTCTTCGTACACTAATAGAATCAATCTTAACACTCCTCAAGTATCTAATATTCTTAATACAAAGTATAGCTATATATATAAATAATACTACAAATAATATATCCCAAATTACATCCTTAGAAATACTATTCATATACTCTTTTGTCAAATAAGATATCATAACTCCTAACAGCATTATTACTATCACTAATAGAAAAAACCATTGTTTAATCTTATTGTTTCTATACGATTCAACTCATCCTTTGATAATACAGTTTTCTGTAATACAGTTGTATCTAATTTTTGATTTGCCATTAATTTTCACCATCTGCTTTTAAACTATTAGAATATGAACCATAAACATGATTAACTACAGTAATAGTATTCGTTGTGGCATCAATGTCAAATACATGCCAAACATTTCCAACAGCATCACTAGGCATGTTATATGATGTAAGCAATGTATCACCTACATATACCTGAACCTTAGCCCCAGATATAGTCATTTCTTTATCAAATAAATCTGATCCATTGCTATAATCTCTGACATAATAACTATATGTACCATTTTCTGCTTTTTTATAAATAGTTAATGTTTCAGGACCATAAGAAGTAGTATCATCTCTATCTAAGTCTGATAACTTCTCATCATTCTCATCATATGTATCTTTATTTGCATAATATATATGATAATTTTGGTTTTCTTCACCTTTATAAATTAAATGTGAATCTAAATCCATTGGATTTTTGCCCCATGTCAGAACAATTCGAATTTGCCCTGCCGGAATATTTTCTGTTCCATCATTTGGATTCATTGTCAAATTATTACCATCATGTATTCCAGACATCACCGCAACATTAATATGGTTTGTTATATATCCAGCCTTTTCACATAAAATAGTGTAATTACCTAACGGAAGTTCCACAGTATATAATCCATTATCATCTGTTGAAATTGTAGAGATAATACTATCTGAAACATTATTCCAGCCTTTTCTTATGCTTAATTTCGAATCACCAATACCAGCTCCAGTAACAGCATTTATGATTTTTCCGGAAATCGTTCCCTTAGCATTAGGATCTGAACTTCCCTCAACCATTAAATATGTTTCAACATATATTGATTGTTTATTTTCCACCGTTTCAAAGCTCTCAAAAGCTATATATCCATCCGCAGATATTCTTAATAAATGAGTACCTCCATCAACCGAAATAGTATAATTTCCCTTATTATCTGTATATGTTGTATTTTCCACTTCATAAGTGGTATTATTCAACACTTCAATTTTTGCTCCAGAAATTGTTTTACTTCTATTTCCAGCTTCTGCAACAGCACCCTTAATGGTTCCATTTTCTTCGTAAGTACACTTATCTACTTTTGTTGCATTTTCCCAATGAGCAGAAAAGAGAGTTTTGTCTATAATATCCCAATGTATTGAAATATCCAGCCAATCTTCTACCAGTGAATCTTTAAATGCGTCCATTTCTACATAAGTCCCTACAGATCCATCCACGCACACCATACCAGTGGTTCTAACTTTTATACTTCCTGATATTTTTGCTCCTGCTCCGGCTGAAAAGCAAATCAATTTTTTATTAAATAATTCAAGTGCACCTTCAAGCTCAGGTCCAACTTTTCCTTCAGCTTCTATTCCCACAGATGCAGATGTTTGTAGTGCCGATATATTACGAGGCTTGTTATGATATACCTGACATCCAATATCTCCTGATACATTATACTCAACAGTCACTTTTCCAGTAACAGAAAATCTAAGATCTACTTCGAGTACAGCGCCGACCGCATTTGTTCCAATAAGAGGTACTTGTCCAAGAGGAATATAAGTATCAACCATATCATTTATTATTGGATGATTTTCTCCTGGATCCTTTGTAGAAACTTCAACACCTGCGCTTGTATCCTGTTTAATTTTAAAATATGCATTCTTTACATAAGGTACAATGCCATGAAAATCTACATCTGAAGCATAACTTACAGATGGAATACCAACATCTAGCGAATAGTTAATATCTATTTTCTTTCCTGCGTTTCCAAGAAATTTTTCTGGAATCGTACCATCTAAATGTACTTTTGCTCCTGTATCAATTGTTGTATCATCAAAATCAAGCAATCCATAACATGCTATATCTTCATCGCTTGTTGTAACATTGACATCCATTCCCTCAGCCGGAACAAATTTACTAAAATCTGGAACTAGCGTTCCCGCCATGTCAACAGAATCCAAAAATTCATTTAAATCAGGCTCACTATATGTAATTGTAGTAGTATCATCATTATTGTTTTCATATGATATTATTTTATAAGCCTTTTTATCATCTATTACTATTATTGAACCAACATCAATATTCTCTACTGCTGATGTTTTAATAATTAAAATATTGTTTTCATCAGATATAACATTACTTTTATTAGTTGTTTTTATATTATCTTTATATTTGATAATATTCTTATCTGGCACATCTAATGAACTATTAATTGATTCAAGTATTTGTAATGTGTTGTTCACTTCATTCTCTGATATTGCTCTGGCTGGATAAAAATAATTATTTTCTAATAAAACAATTCCTAATTCAACAGCATTAGCATCATGAGAAACATATTTAAGTTCTTCTTTATCATTACACTCTATTGTGTTGTCCTGTGTATATCCTAATGAATTTATAACTGTAAATGCCATAAATTCTCTTGTTGCTGGTTCATCCGGTTTGAATTCAGATTCGTCTGCTTCTAGCAAACAGTAATCTTTAGCTGTTTGAATTTCATCTGCATACACAGAATCTTCTATATCTGTATAAGAGTATTCAACACTAGCATCTTTTTTATTTACAGGGTATCCAAACTCATCAACTAAAATATCAATCCACTCAGCTCTTGTATAAGTCTTTTTACCTTCTGATGAGTTTGATAACTTCTTATACTTAATGGATGAGCTGATTTTTACCTTTTTATCTCCAACATTAACACTATCATTTACAACAATTTCAGATATTTCGGAATTTGTTTCTTCCGCTTTTATAGTTGATATTCCTATTGGTAATGACGTAAATGTTGTTACTCCAATCAACATTAATGCCATTAAATTAATTTGTTTCTTCTTTTTTTGAACTCCTATAAGAATTACAAATCCTAAAACAGCTAATACAACCCATAAGCCAATCAACATATTATCACCTGATTTAGGTGTGTTTGTTGATTTTATCTTGCCCTTCTTTGTAGATACATCCTTTGTTGCCGGTGTATCATTTGCTCCTGGCTTTGCTTTGTCTAAATTGTCGTCAATTATTTTACCATTATTTTGTGGACAATAAGTAACTTTTAGCTCTACTGTCTCTCCAGCCGATAGTGATTCTACATGTTTTTTGATACATCACCATCCATTAGCTTATAGCCATCTGGTATAAGTGATTCAATGTCAACTCCATTCAAAGCATACGAATTTTGGTTCGTTACACTGATCGAAGTACCTATCTTTTCCCCTTTCTCATAATTTACCTTATCTGTAGATAAAGTTACCACCAATCCATCTTGGGTTGATGTCGCTGCCAAAACTGGTACCATCCATACTACTAATATAGACATGGTCATCATGAATGCAGCTATTAATTTCTTACATTTTTTCATAAGAACCTCCTTTGTTTGATAATAATAGTTTAGCATTGATGCATTATATTGTAAATACTTAATAACAAAACTTCCCACATCATACGGTGTGGGAAATCTCGAAAAATCAATATTAGAATATTTATAGTAACAAGTTGCTTCTAAATAATATATTTATAGCCTAGCCAACATACTAAGCTCTGCTCTCAACATAGGAAATAATCATTAAAATACCTTTTTTGCGATAACGCTCAAACTGTCCCTCCGACAGCTTCAAATCATTCTGTACATTGTAATACTGTCCATTCTCAACATACAGCTTGTTTATTACATCATAATAAGGTTCATCCAACAGAAGAAAGCCTGCCCATACTTTGTCTATTTCTTTTTTCTGTTTGTTAAGATGAATTATCAGCCTGGAAAGCTCTTTACGTCTGTCGGCATTATGTTCTTCTATATCTATTATCACCGATAACGACGATATCCTTGTTGCGGAAATCGGGCATATGATCGTCGCCGATCTCACGCAGCATCTCCTGTTCCACTTCGGGAACGGAGTTGGGGATGTAAGGATGGCTCTTAAAGCCTTTCACACTCATTACAGTCGTCCTTTCTGTCTATATCTAAAAGCATGCTGTCTTTATTCTTAAGTATTGTTTTTACTTTGTTCTGTGTTATATTCCCATTCATTTTCTTCGCCTTTCCCTTGGGTGTGGCAGGTGCAAAAACGCACCTGCCACTAAGGTCTTATGATTGCTGTCATGTGACAGCAAATACACTTTCTGCTTTTGTAGCCACGTCGACTGTACTGCAAATTGTAAGATTAATTCACGACAGTCACGGAAAGTGTATATGTATCAATGAGATACATTCTAATCGGATAACTTTTCCTGTTCTGCAAGAAGTTCAAGACCTCTTACTATGTATTCCTGACGGATAAGGTCCTGTAATGGCTGTTTTGTATCTGCATTAGCTTTCTTCATGGACAAAAGGAGAGTTCTCTGTTCACTGAGAAAATATCCTATATCTGTATGAGTGATATTTTCTGTGACACGGCTATTATCTGTGTTGCAGATATTTTCTGCATGGCATTTAATTAAATTAGTAAGCCATTCCTCTAATATTAATTGCATAAAGAAAATGCTGATATTCTCTTTTCACCATAATAAGCACCTTCATCAAACCATGACCTATCTCTTGATACTTCATTTTTATCTAATTTAGGTAAAGGACCATTAGGAGCTTTTACATATGTAAATGTAGGATTATCTAA
>ENA-OPFG01001640-OPFG01001640.1-human-gut-metagenome-genome-assembly--contig:-NODE-1640-length-11216-cov-1.819102_pt1 | contig 11216 bp, 9 predicted proteins | sample MGYA00241304_ERZ501542 | MGnify/ENA primary metagenome ERZ501542 (study PRJEB25962, sample SAMEA2042427) | human gut metagenome | biome: human gut; feature: human-associated habitat; material: faeces...
GAGCTGCGCACGCCGGAAACGGTGGCGGCGGTGCGTGCGGATTTCGTGGCTTACTATACCGAACATATCGACCGTTTTACACGTCCCTACGAGGGTATTCCGGAATTGCTCCGGGAGTTGGTGCAGCGTGGAGTCCGGCTGGCTGTCGCTTCCAACAAATTTCAAATCGGTACCGAGAAGTTGGTGCGGATCTATTTCCCGTCGATCCGTTTCGATGCGGTTTTCGGTCAGCGCCCCGGAGTCCCGCTCAAACCCGATCCGCAGGTGGTGCGGGAGATTCTCGCCGATACGGATGCGGAATCCGGAGCGGTGCTGTACGCCGGGGATTCGGGCGTCGATATGGATACGGCCCGGGCAGCCGGTGTCCGGTCGGTCGGTGTGACTTGGGGCTTCCGCGACCGGGCGGAGTTGTATGAACACGGGGCAGACCACGTAGTGGACCGCCCCGGTGAGATTCTCGAGTTGCTCTGAAATGTTTAACAGTAGAGTTCTACGTCGTTCGGTGTGATTTTGGTGCCGCTCAGGACCACGAGCCGCTCGATGACGTTGCGCAGTTCGCGGATGTTGCCCGTCCACGGCATTTGCCGGAGCATTTCGACCGCTTTTTTATCCATCGGTTTTCGCGGCATGTCGTATTCTTCGCAGATCATATCGATGAAGTGATCGACCAGCAGGGGAATATCCTCCGAGTGTTCGCGCAGGGGCGGTACTTTGATCAGGATAACGCCGATACGATGGAAAAGGTCTTCGCGGAAATTTCCTTTTTTAATCTCTTCTCGCAGGTTCTTGTTCGTCGCCGCGATGATCCGCACATCGACATCGACGTCTTTGTCGCTGCCTACGCGGCTGATCTTGCGCTCTTGCAGGGCCCGCAGCACCTTTGCCTGCGCCGCCAGCGACATGTCGCCGATCTCGTCCATGAAGAGCGTTCCGCCGCTCGCCTGTTCGAATTTGCCCTTGCGCTGTTTGATGGCCGAGGTGAAGGCTCCCCGCTCGTGGCCGAACAGTTCGCTTTCGATCAGTTCGGAGGGAATGGCCGCGCAGTTGACCTCAACGAACGGCGCTCCGGCCCGGTTGCTTTTGGCGTGGAGCCAGCGGGCGACGAGTTCCTTGCCCGTGCCGTTCTCGCCCGTGATCAGAACGCGGGCGTCGCACGGTGCGACCTTGTCGATCAGACGCCGGACGTGTTGCATTTGCTCGGAAGTGCCTATGATCTCTTCCGTGTGACCTGCCGAGCTGCGTTTCGCTTTGGCTTTTGCCGCCGTGCGCGGCGCTTCGGCTGCCTGTTCGAGTGTTTGCCGGATCGACTGCATCAGGCGGTTCATGTCGATCGGTTTGGTGAGGTAGTCCTGCGCTCCGTTCCGGAGTGCCTTGATAGCCGAATCGACCGTCGCTTCAGAGGAAAGTACGATGAAAGGTACGTCGCTCTCGGGAAGCCTCGTTTCATGATCCGAAATGATCAGATCGAAAGGGATACGTTCGCATAATACGGATGCCGCCGCTTCATTTTCAGCGCTTTCCGCCGCTATTCCTTCAAACTCCAGCCGTTCTCGCAGCGTGTTGCGTATGCTTTTCGATTGATCCAGGATTAAAACTTTTGCCATACCTTGCTTTTGTGATTTTTTTACGTACTTTTGTGACGAAGTTAATATATTATTCGCAGGAATCCAACTTTGTAGATAAAGTTGATTTCAAAGGTGAATTTACGATCGCTTTGAAATTTATATCCGCGAAATCTTTTCAGAATGTTATTGGAACGGTTCGCAATAACAATGCCACCGAACTCCCGCAAAAATTATGCAAAAAAATTATAATTATAAAAGACGGAAGCTTTTTTTGCCCGAATACGGCCGCCATATTCACGAAATGGTCGATTCGCTGATGCAGATCGAAGACCGCCGCGAGCGCAACCGGCAGGCCCGTGCGGTCATCGCCGTTATGGGAAACCTGAATCCCCTGTTGCGGGATACGGCCGACTTCACTCACAAGCTGTGGGATCACCTGTTCATCATGTCCGACTTTCAACTGGATGTGGACTCCCCCTATCCGCAGCCTTCGCGCCAGGAACTTACCACGGTGCCCCGGCGTATGCCCTATTCGTCGGGACATATCGAGTACAAGCATTACGGCAAATATGTCGAACGGATGATCCGGCGTCTGGCCGATGAGAAGAATCCCCAGGTAGTCTCGCGGACCGTCGATAACCTGGCGCGTTACATGCGCACCAAGAGCTACGAGTACAATCAGGAACATCCGAATAACGAGGTTATCATAAAAGACATAAAAAAAATGTCCGGAAATGCGATCCAAATCGACGAAGTGGCTCTCAATAATATCCGAAGCGATTATAAACAGCCCTTTATGGCGCATCCGCAAAAAGGTCAGAAAGGTCAGAAGGGAGCGCAGCAACGGCAACAGAAGAATCGGAATCAGCATCAGTCGCGCAATTTCAACGGCAAGAACGGGGGCGCACGGCACAATACCTCGAAATAGGGTTCCGTTTTTTGATAAACCATTTTCTCGCAACATGCGCAGCAGATTTTTTATTTCGATCGTTTTTCTGGCAGGGGCGCTCCTGGCGGTTTCCTGTCACTCTTCTACGGTTAAGATTTCGGGTCGTATAGTCGGTTCGGATTGCCGGATGATCTATCTCGAGCAGGTTACTCCGTTGGCGCAGACGCTCATCGATTCGGCGCAACTGGATGAAACCGGGAATTACAAATTGGAATTGTGCGATGTGGACCGTACTCCGGCGCTTTACAACCTGGTCTGCAACGGCGATAAGATTCCCCTGTTCCTGCAGGGCGGAGATCGCTTGACGGTCAGCTCGGTCGGACGTGTGGTGCACAACTATACGGTCGAAGGGTCTGAGGAGTCGGAGTTGCTGCGCCGATTTTATCAGCCGTTTGTGGCCGGGATGCAGCGGCTCGATGCGTTGAGTTCTTCGCCGGAAACTTACAGGATGACCGACGAGGAGATTCGACGGATCGAGTCTGAATATTGGGCCGAATACCGCCGGATCAAACACGAACAGATCAAGTTCATCGTCGAGCATAAGTCTTCCCTGGCCGGGGTATATGCCTTGTACCAGCGGCTTCCGGGCGAAACTTACCTTTTCAACCTCGACGGAGATGTGATTTACTACCGCATGGTGGCGGAAGCCATCGAGGAGCGTTATCCGGAGTCTTCCTACCTGCCGTTGCTGGCCAGTGAGATCGCCCGCATGGATGCGCGGCAAAATCTGATGTCGAATATCGCCGAAACGAATTTTCCCGATGTCGAGTTGCCCGATATGTTCGGCCGTAAAGTGCGTTTGAGTTCGTTGCAGGGAAAGGTCGTGCTGGTGGATTTCTGGTCGGCCGAATTGGGAAACAGCAACGCCATCAACGCCGAATTGAAGGAGGTTTATGCCGAATATGCCGACCGGGGATTCGAAATTTACCAGATCGGTGTGGATGTTTCGAAAGATATCTGGATCAACGCCGTGCAGGAGCAGCAGCTTCCCTGGATTTCGGTTTGCGATTTCCGGGGACGAAATTCTCCCGCACTGGGGCTTTACAACGTGCAGAAACTGCCTGCTAACTTTTTGATCGATCGTGAGGGTATCGTAGTGGCCCGCGATCTTTACGGTACGGGGTTGCAACGGGCGCTCGAAGCGCAATTCGAATAGGCTATGTATTACTTCGCATCGGACATTCATTTGGGCGCGGGAGGGCCGGCTGCGGCCCGTGCGGTCGAGAAACGTTTCGTGGCGTGGCTCGACGAAGTTTCCCGCGATGCCGATGCGGTCTTTATTCTGGGCGACCTTTTCGATTTCTGGTTCGAATACAAACGGGTCGTTCCCAAAGGGTTTGTGCGCGTATTGGGAAAGTTGTGCGAATTGACCGACCGGGGGATTCGGGTGGTTTTCATGACGGGTAATCACGACATGTGGGTTCGTGACTATTTCGAAGCGGAGTGCGGAGTGGAGGTCTATACTTCGCCCAGGATCATGGAGCTTGCCGGCAAACGGGTTTTCCTGGCGCACGGCGACAATATGAAGATCGATCATCTTCCTGTGCTGCGCTTTATGAATGCCGTGTTCCGTTCCAAAACGATCCGTTTCCTTTTTTCATGGCTCGTGCATCCCGACTGGGCGATGCGTTTCGGGCAGTGGTGGAGCGGCAAGTCCCGCAAAAGTCATCTGGCGAGCGAAATGGGAGACCATATTACCGACCCGCTCATCGAATATGCCCGCGAATATGCCGGTGCCGAACGCCCCGATTATTTCATCTTCGGCCATATGCACCAGCCGCGCGACTATTCCGAAGGAAATTTGCGGGTGCTGTGCCTCGGGGAGTGGCACTCCGATCCGGTTTATGCGGTCATCGACCCCGAGGGCAACGCTTCGTTGAAAAAATATTGATTCGACCATGCAACAGTATCTCGATTTGCTTCGTAAGATCCGACAGGACGGCATTGTGAAGAGCGACCGTACCGGAACCGGTACGCGCAGCATCTTCGGCTACCAGATGCGTTTCGATCTGGAGGTAGGATTTCCGCTGCTTACCACCAAGAAAGTTTTCCTGAAAGGGGTGATTTACGAACTGCTCTGGTTTTTGCAGGGCGACACCAATATAAAATACCTGCTGGATCACGGGGTCCATATCTGGGATAACGACGCTTATCGCTATTACAACGAGCTTTGTGTCCGTCACGGGGTTTTGCCGCTGGAGCGGGAGGCCTTTCTCGATGCCGTGCGGCGGGAAGAGCCTTCGTCGATCGACGGTTACCGTCCGGGCGATTTGAACCACGTGTACGGCTATCAATGGCGCAGTTGGCCCCGTCCCGACGGAGGGTGCATCGACCAGATTCGGCAGGTGATCGACCAGATCAAACACAGCCCCGATTCGCGGCGGATGCTGGTATCGGCGTGGAACGTGGCCGAGGTGGACGATATGGCGCTGCCGCCCTGCCATGTGCTGTTTCAGTTTTACGTGGCCGGAGGGCGCCTTTCGTGTCAGCTTTACCAGCGGAGCGCCGATACGTTTTTGGGCGTACCGTTCAACATCGCTTCGTACGCGGTGCTGACGATGATGATCGCGCAGGAGTGCGGATTGCGTCCGGGCGATTTCGTTCATACGCTGGGCGATGCGCACCTTTATCTGAACCATGCCGACCAGGTTGCCGAGCAGCTGTCCCGCACGCCTCGGCCGTTGCCGACCCTGCGGCTGAATCCGGCGGTGCGGTCGGTTTTCGATTTCCGTTACGAGGATTTCACGTTGGAGAATTACGATCCCTGGCCGGCGATCAAGGCTCCGATGTCGTTTTAGCTATGCGGGTAATTCTGTATATGCTGTCGGCCGCAGTGCTGATTTTGTCGGCGTCGTGTTCGCATGCGGACAGAGGCGGTAAGGTCGAAACGGAAGTTCCTCGAACCTCGATGGACCCGGAGGGATTGGGCGGCTGGCAGGTGCTGGTATATGAAGGAATTCTTCCGGAGGCTTCCGGCGACGGAAAAACTTGTGTCAAGCTTACGATCGAAAGCCGGGAACACAGCGGCGACGGTACGTTCACACTCGAGCGGTTTTATTCGGAAGCCGATGCCTGCCGGAGAGAGGTGTCCGTGAGGCGAGGCCGCAGATATACGTTACGGGGGATTCCTGAAAATGCGGATGCGACCGTCTGGCAGCTCGTGACCGAAGAGGGGAACGAAACGATCAACTTGTTGAAGGGAGGGGATGATACGCTGACCTTGCTGGATGCGAAACAGCGGATCCTGCCATCCGTATCCGGCTTCGAACTGATATTAAAAGAAAAAACGATTGATTAGACATGATTGCCATTATCGTCGCAGTGGCCGAGAACGGAGTGATCGGCGGTGAGAATCGCCTTTTGTGGCATATTTCCGAAGATTTGAAGCATTTCAAGGCCGTCACTACGGGACATCCGGTGGTGATGGGCCGCAAAACCTATGAGTCGTTGGGACGTCCGCTGCCGGGGCGGCGCAACGTGGTCGTCACGCGGCAGAATATTTCGATCGAAGGGTGCGACGTGGTGCATTCGCTCGACGAGGCGCTGGCGCTTTTCCGCCCGGAAGAGAAGGTCTTCGTCATCGGGGGGGCGCAGATCTATGCCCAGGCGCTGCCCCTGTGCGACGAGTTCTATCTGACGCGGGTGTTCCATGCCTACCAAGGCGATACCTGTTTTCCGAGGTGGGATGAACGGGAGTGGGAAATTATTGACAGCGAGTCGTTTGCTTCGGGAAAGGAGTTCCCTTACCCCTTTGCGTTCGAACATTACAGACGGCGAAAATAGGTATTTCTACTACTGTACGATACCTGGGGAATGGATAACTTTGCTGCTGCGAAGTTATCTTTTTTGTATGGGTAAGTATTTCGATATGCTGATGGAGGATGTGCGGATGAGGGAGGGCCTTCATTCGTGCATGAATTGCGGCGTGTGTACAGGCGTCTGCCCGGCGGCGGAGTTTTACAATTACGATCCTCGTCAGATCGTCAATATCGTGCAGACGCAGGACGACGATGCGATCGAGGAGCTCATGCGCAGCGACGTGATCTGGTATTGCGGCGAGTGTATGTCGTGCCGGCCCCGCTGTCCCCGAGGCAATACTCCCGCTTATGTCATCCAGGCGCTGCGGACGCTCTCCCAGAAGCTGGGTTTCTTCGTCGAGAGCGAGAAGGGGCGGCAGCAACTGGCCCTCAAGCGCACCATCGGGGAGAATATCCTCCGTACGGGTTACTGTGTGACCCCGAAACTGGTGAAGCCCGAGCTGCATCCCGAGCAGGGTACGGTCTGGGAGTGGATCTACGAGAACGACGAGGAGATTTACGGACAGTTTTCCGCCGCTTACAACCGTCCCGGAGCCGGGGCGCTGCGCAAGCTGGACGACCGGTCCATGGAGGAGCTCCACCGGATATTCGACGTCACGGGCGGCAAGGAGTTCTTCGACACGATCGAGCGGCATTCCGATCGCAAGGCCCGCGAGATGGGATACGACGGTGCGGACGACGAGTACATGATGGATACCTACACCAAAAATTCCAACGAACATTATTAGCGTATGAAACGGTCGAGCTGGAGCGATTACCAGAAGGAGATCGCCGACGACAAATATTACTATGTGCGCAGCTGCATCCGTCAGAACTTTTTTCCGGGCAGCGAGAAGGCGTTCTTGAATATGTTGCAGAAGGATCTGGGACGCGATGTCTTCGACGATCCGCTGCACACCTCGTGTACGGGCATCGGTTACCATTCGGACATCGTGCCGCTGGATACGATCATGACAGTCGTGGCCCGGCAGTTCGCGCTGATGACCGATGCGGGGTATGAGAATTTCATCTCTTCGTGCATCACTTCGTTCGGCATCTATACCGAGATACTGGCTACCTGGGAGGAGTTTCCCGAGAAGGAGGAACAGACGCGCGAATACCTTTATAAGGCTACCGGCCGCGAGTTCCGCAAGCCGAAAAGCCTGGCCCACACTTCGGACATCGTTTTCCACTTGCGCGAGGAGATCGCCCGCAAGGCGAAATACCGGCTGGTCAATGCTGCCACCGGAGAGCCGCTGCGGGTGGTCGAACATATCGGCTGCCACTACGCCAAGATTTTCCCCAAGGCGGGTATCGGCGGTTCGGAATTTCCTTATGTGCTCGCCGGTATGATCGATGCGTGGGGCGGCCAGTGCGTCGATTATCCCGAGCGGCGCCATTGCTGCGGCTTCGGATTCCGCAACTACCTGGTGCAGGCCAACCGGGGCTATTCGGTCGCCAATTCGCACAAGAAACTCGAGAGCATGGCTCCCTACAAGCCCGATTTCATCGTGGCCAACTGTCCGGGATGCGCCATGTTCCTCGACAAATGGCAATATACGATCGCCGAGATGGAGGGCGTCACCTACGGTCAGGACGGACGAGGTATTCCGGTACTGACGTACGAGGAGATGGCCGGTCTGGTGCTGGGTTACGATCCCTGGGAACTGGGTATGCAGATGCATCAGGTGGATGTGGAGCCGCTGCTCGAAAAAATGGGCATCGACTACGATCCTGCGGCCAAATACCTGGGGCGCCACGGAAAATTTATCGGGAAACCGGCTCCTTCGGCCGTCAATTGCGGTGTTCAGGACATGATCTATAATATCAAGGCACAATGAAAAGAGAGGTTATCATCGTAGGCGGCGGTGTCGCCGGTATTCAGACCGCACTGCGGCTTGCGGATCGCGGCATCCGTCCGACGATCGTCGAGAAAGAGTCCGATCTGGGCGGCAAGCTCCGGGGCTGGTATCATCTGTTCCCGTCGCTGACGCCTGCGTCCGAGGTGCTTTCCGAGTTGCGCCGCCGACTGGCTGCACGCGATGTCGAAGTGATGACTTCCGCCGAAGCGGTGTCGATCACCCCCGGCAGCGTGACGTTGGCCGACGGTCGTACCCTGGAGTGCGGCTCGGTGGTCGTTTGCTCCGGCTTCACGCTTTTCGACGCCCGGCTCAAGGAGGAATACGGCTACGGGGTTTATGACAATGTTTTCACTTCGGCCGACATCGAGCGGATGCTCAACGAAGGGAATGTGACTACCTCCAGCGGTCGCCGTCCGCGCCGGATCGCCCTGCTGCATTGCGTGGGATCGCGCGACGAGAAGGTGTGCCAGGCGCATTGTTCGCGTGTTTGCTGCATCACGGGCGTCAAACAGGCCATGGAACTCAAGCGGCTGTTTCCGGATGCCGACGTCTTTAATTTCTATATGGATATTCGTATGTTCGGGCCCGGTTACGAAGAGATGTACCGCGAGGCTCAACAGAATTATAATATTCATTTCGTGCGCGGACGTATTTCGGAAGCGAGCCCGACCTACGACGGCCGGTTGCAGATCAAGGCCGAAGATACCCTGACGGGGCGTCCTTTGCGGATGAGCGTCGATATGCTGGTGCTGCTCGTCGGGATGCGGGCGAACGATTCGAACGCCGATTTCGCGGCTTCGGCCGGGTTGAGGCAGGCGCCCAGCGGCTTCATGGAACCGCAGGACCTCTTCTTGAACAGCGCCCGCAGCGGTGTGGACGGGATCTTTTACGCCGGTACGGTCACCGCGCCGAAGAATATCGGAGAAACATTGAACGAGGCCGATGCGGCAGTGGAAGCCCTGACGGCTTATCTGGGGAGGGTATAGTCATGGCAGCGATCAACTGGGGATATGCGATCAACAAGCCGCGCGTGATCGACATCGACAGCAACAACCTGCGCAAGAGCGACGAGATCCTGCGCGAGATGCCCGAATTGCAGACCTGCATCGGCTGCGGCGGCTGTACGGCGACCTGTACGGCCGGCAACCTTACGGATTTCAATTTCCGCAAACTCCATACGCTCGTGCGCCGGGGCGAATATCAGGGCGTCTATGAACAGATGAACAAATGCATGTTGTGCGGCAAATGCCGCCTGGTGTGTCCTCGTGGAATCAATACGCGGGCCGTGGTGATGCTCATCAAACGTAAACTGGGGGATTTCTGACGATGAATTTTTACGCGACATTCTCTATTCCGTTCATCGTGGGCGTCGTGACGATGTTCGTCGTTCTGATCGTCAAATACGGCTCCTGGATCTTCGGTCTTTCGGCTGCCGACCGCATGCGGATCGTCAAGGGCATTCCTTCGCGGCAGACGCCATTGGCGGTCTGGGAAGTGGTGCGCGAATCGCTGCTGCACCGCCGCATCTTCAAGGTCAATCCCTTGCTGGGCTATATGCACATGAGCCTGGCCTTCGGATGGTTCCTGCTGATCGTCGTCGGATGGATCGAAACGGTCGCCTACCTGGGGTTCCGGTACGTTCCGCTGCATGGGCATGTCTTTTTCAAATATTTCGCCACGGAACTGCCGCACAAGCCGGTCTTCGATTTCCTGATGGATCTGCTGCTGCTGTTCGTACTTTCGGGCGTGACGCTGGCTTTCGGCAAGCGTATCTATTCGCAGGCGATGGGCATGCACCGCACGACCAGGCACGTACTGGGCGACCGAATCGCCCTGTCGGTGCTGTGGCTGATCTTCCCGGCCCGCCTGCTGGCCGAAAGCATCACCTGCGCTCTGCACGGCGGCGGGGGATTTCTCACGGGTACGATCGGCGAGTGGATGGCGCATCATGTCAATCCGATCGTCCTGCAGACGCTGTACGAGCCGTTGTGGTGGGCCTATTCGATCTGTCTGGGGCTATTTTTCATAGTGCTGCCCTTCTCGCGTTATATGCATATCTTCACCGAAATTCCCCTGATTTTTCTGCGCCGCTACAAGCTGCATTCGACCGAGAAGGAGGGATCGTTCGACCGTTTTCAGACCGATGCCTGCTCGCGGTGCGGCATCTGCATCGACCCTTGTCAGTTGCAGAGCGAATTGGGGATCGACGACGTGCAGTCGGTCTATTTCCTGCGTGACCGGCGGTATAACCACCTGCGTCAGTCGGTGGCGAACAACTGCCTGATGTGCGGCCGCTGCGAACAGCGCTGTCCGGTGGGGATCGAACTCAATACGCTGCGTCTGAATTCCCGCGACACGATGCGCAATACGCCCGATGAGAAGCGCTACGAGTATTTTCAGGGGGTGGACCGTTCGGCCGGCGAGGGCCGCGTGGGTTATTTCGCCGGGTGTATGACCCTGCTGACGCCCCGTATCCTGTTGGCGATGGAGCGGATTTTCAAGGCTTCGGGCGAAGAGGTCTGGTGGGCGGACAAGGAGGGCGGCGTTTGCTGCGGCCGGCCTCTGAAGCTCTCCGGTGAAACCGATTCGGCCCGCAAGATGATGGATTACAACATTGCGCTTTTCCGCAAGCACCGGATTACGACGCTCGTCACTTCGTGCCCGATCTGCCTGAAGGTATTCCGGGAGGAGTATCATCTCGAAGGAATCGAAGTGCTGCACCATTCCGAGTATATGCTGCGATTGATCCGGGACGGCCGCCTACAGCTTCGCCGAGGGGCGCAGACATTCACTTACCACGACCCCTGCGAATTGGGACGCGGGAGCCGTATTTACGACCAGCCGCGCGAGGTGATCGAAGCGGTGGGCGTGCTGCTCGAACCGGCCCAGACGCGGGAACACGCCCTCTGCTGCGGCTCTTCGGTGGCCAATACGGCGATTTCGGACGCGCAGCAGCTTCGCTTGGCGCGTTCCGTGGCGAAGGAGTTGAGCGCTACGGGAGCGGGGACGATCGTAACGGCTTGTCCACTTTGTAAAAAAGCTA
>ENA-OPFG01001658-OPFG01001658.1-human-gut-metagenome-genome-assembly--contig:-NODE-1658-length-11124-cov-1.947782_pt1 | contig 11124 bp, 9 predicted proteins | sample MGYA00241304_ERZ501542 | MGnify/ENA primary metagenome ERZ501542 (study PRJEB25962, sample SAMEA2042427) | human gut metagenome | biome: human gut; feature: human-associated habitat; material: faeces...
ATTGAAAATGTTGCTATAAAAACTAATAAAAATACATGCTGTTGTGAATCTATTGAGAACTTTTCTATCCAGTTTATAGCTTTAAATATGCTTATAACTGGCTTGGCTAATAAAAATGTAAACATTGCTATATTAAATATTAATAAATATATTCTTTGACTTATATTTTTACTTGAATATATTATATTTAATATTACTCCTATTACATCTGTAATTAATAATAAATACAAATTTTTAGTAAAAAAGCTTATTATAAATGCAATTACTGTAATTAACCAAACTGAATCTATATTATGCTTTTCAACTGGCAATTTTTCAATTTCTTCATATGTTCTCTTTGAATTTTCTGTATCTGTATAAATATAAAAATCTTTTGTTTTATTTTTATATTTTTCATTCATTTCAAAGTTACAATTTACACTTTCTATTAGTTTGTTAATACATTCATCAACAGTATGTGTTACTTCTCCAAAACCATCTTCATAATTCCAATATCCTTCTGGTATATGATTTTTTCTAAATTCTTCATAATCAAATTGAAAATATTGTAATGGCTTTTTCATATATGCAAAATCAAATGCTACACTTGAATAGTCTGTTATTAAATATTTGCACTCTCTTAATAGTTCTTGTATACTCTTTTCTGTTTTGTCAACTATCTTTATTCTTGAATTTGTAGTTATAAATTTATCTTTGTATGGAATCATCTTATCATGTAAACACATATATAATTCTAAATTTTCTTTTTCTAATAAGTCTGACAGTCTTGTATCTTTTATTAAATCTTGTATAGTTGAATAGTATTTTGAATCTAAAAATGCTTTTTCATCATTTTCAAATTGCTTTCTCCATGTAAACATCATTAAGATTTTATTGCTATTTTTTGACTCGTCTTTTAATAAATCATATCTGCAAAATCCTGTTTTTTTGGCATTTTCTTCATTATATCCTAACTCGTTTATTACAAAATCATATTCTTTGTTTCCTGCACAACAAAATAAGTCTACTTTACTCTCGTTTTTTAATAAACATTGCACTTTATTTTGTGTTATCCCATGTTGCAAAAATATTGATTTAAATCTATATATAAATGTTCCTTGAAAATTAAATACTAATTCTGGAAATGGTAATCCAGAACCTATTTGCGAGCTTATATATTTTGTTGATGCTATTGTATATATATTGTGTTTTAAACTATTTTTATATAATAGATTTTTATTGTATTTTTTTAATTTATCATAATATATTGATTTTTTTGTTATTACATAATATATATCTTTTTTACTTTTATTTTCCATTGCATATTTAAAGAATGCATATCCATTGTCTTTGGCATCATCACCATTTTCTGCTACTATCCATATATCCCTTTTTATCAGTCTTAATATCATTCCAGGTATAAAAGATATTAAAATAACAAGCATTTCCAAGATATGTTTTGGTTTTATTTTTTTCAATTTGTTTAGCATTTGTCCCTCCATTAATAGAATATTTCATCATAATTATAATTCATAAAAAATTCTCTTGCATTTGAGAAATATTCCTTATAATTGTCTTTATTTAATAACTTTGATTCCCTTTTCATTTTTTCTGCTATATACTCATTTATTTTTTCTAAATAATGTGAATAATCTTTATAATTATCTAATTTTATTCTCCTATCATTTTTTGTTGTAATGCTACATATAATTTCAATGGAAATACAAATTTTGCCAATGCACATTTTATAAAAATTCTCTTGCGCACAGGGAATTGTTTTAATATTGTATTAATATCTTGTCCATCCAAATTTTTTTTACATTTATTAATATTTTCTATTATTTCTTTTTTCAAATGTTTTTCTTTTATCAAACTATATGTTTTACTATATAGCAAATGCTCTACCATTCTTATATTTATTGATTTTTTATATTCTTGTGGTAATTGATTTTTAAATTTTTCATATGTTATATCATAAAAACTCAAATCTTCTAATCTATGGTTAGACGCTGAGTTTTCTCTTTGAAAATAGTTATATAAACATTCATCTATATATACTATTTTTTGTGCATAAAATCCTGCAACAGGTATAACTGGCAATTCTTCACAGTTCTTTATTCCTACAGGATATTTTATATTGTGTTCTACTAAAATTGATTTTTTTATTAATTTTGCCCAAGATGTTATTGGTAAATATGAAATACATGTTTCTTTGGTTATTTCTATATTATTAAAAGTATTATATTTTGCTTCTATTTTTCTTCCATCTTTATATGTTATATAATAACCTACAAATACAAAATCTGCACCATCTTCAACTTTTTCCATCATTTTTTTAGTTGCTTGCTTTTCATACCAATCATCTGAGTCACAAAACATTATATATTCAGACTTTGTATTTTCTATTCCTCTATTTCTTGAATATGATACTCCCATATTTTTTTCATTTTCAAGAAGAATAATATTATTATATTTTTTTGTATATTCTTTTACAATTTTAGTTGATTCGTCTGTAGAACAATCATCTACTACTATTATTTCATTTACTCTATATTCTTGTTCTAATAGTGAATCTAAACATCTTTTTATATATATTCCTGAGTTGTAATTAGGTATTATAACTCCAATTGTTTTCATCTATTTTCTCTTCCTTTTCATAAAAAATCCCTTTACTATTCCCACAACAGTACCTATTCCATAAGCACAATGCAATACAAAGAAAATAAATGGGAGTAATAAATAGCTAATACTAAATCCATTTTTTATTGTTATTAGTATAATATTTAATATATTAAATAACAAATATGCACTTGTTAATAAATATACAAATATTGGAACATTAACAAATGCCATTATTACAGAAAATAAAATTCCTAACACAAATAAAAATGGTACTAAATGATATATTGAAAAACATTTTGGACAATAATGTAATGTTATTCCAATCCATTTTCCATTACCATATTTTTGTTTTATCATTCCTTTCAAATCACTTCTTGCATATCTATATGATTTAATATTGGGTGAAAGTAAAAACTTATATCCTTTTTGTTTCATTCTATAATGCATTTCATTATCTTCTGTTCTTGCTAAATTTTCATTATATGGTCCAACATCATCAAATACTTTTTTTCTGTACATTGCAAATGCCAATGTACTTACATATTCTTTACTTTCTTTTCTTCTAAAATCTGCAATTCCACATCCAAATATAGATTCTTCTGCTATTAATAATAATTTTTCTTTCCAATCATTATTTTGTGTTACACTTATGCATTTTCCTCCAACAATGTTTTCTCCATTTTCAATCTCTTTAACATTGTTCCAAATAAAATCTTTGTCAAAAAATGTATGTGCATCAACTCTTAGTACAACTTCTCCTGTAACTTCTTTTAATGCTACATTCCATCCTTTAGGTAAAGTTTTTCCTTTGTAAGTATTTTTATTTGATAAAAATCTTTTTCATTTTCTTTTTTAAATTCCTCAAAAACTTTTCTTGTTCCATCTGTTGATATACTATCAACTAATATTACTTCTATATCTTTATGTGGATAATCTTGTTTTTTTAATGATTCTAAACTTTTATCCAAAAATTTTTCTGCATTATATGCTATTATTATAAAAGATACTAACATCTATTTCTCCTATCTTAATACTCCTATTACTGTATCTATACAAATTTTCAAATCATGTAAAACAGAAAACTGTTTTAAATATTCTAAATTATATTTCATTTTACCTGGTAAAACATCTTCAACATATGCCACATCTGTATCTTTACCAGCCTTTACTGCTTTGTCTAATATTTCATCTTCATCTTTATATTTTATACTTGCAATTGATGTAACACCAGCAGGCAAAAGTAATGTTGCCATCATTTCATCTGTATATTTGTCAACATATTTTTTTACTTCTGGTCTTGTTCCAACAAATGTCATCTCACCTTTTAAAATATTTATTAATTGTGGTATTTCATCAAGTCTAACTTTTCTAATTACTTTTCCTACTCTTGTTATTCTAGCATCATTTCCAACTGTTACTAATGATCCTATTTGGTCTGCATTTTGTACCATTGTTCTGAACTTAAATATTCTAAATATTTTTCCATTTGTTGTAACTCTTTCTTGTCTATAAAATACTGGTCCTTTTGAGTCTATCTTTATTAATATTGCTAATATTAATAAAATTGGTGAAAGTATTATTAATAAGACTAATGAAAAGAATATGTCAAATATTCTTTTCATTACTAAACTAATTTTCTTTTTTGATATTATATCATAATATTCTTTCACTTTTTCATTTTTCATTTTTTCTGGTAATTTTTCATAATCTTTTAATATCATTTTAAATTTTCCTTTTTATTTACCATATTCTTTTAAAATATCAACAAAATTTGTTATTACATATTTTGCTTCTTCATCTGTTAATAATGAATATAATGGTAATGTTATTTCACATTTATAATAATCAAATGCATTTGGATAATTTTTTATATCAAATCCCAAATTTTTATATGCTGTAAGCATTGGTAATGGCTTATAATGTACATTTGTTGCAATTCCTCTTTCTGCCATTTTTATTATTATTTCATTTCTTGTTTTTTCATCAATTCCTTCTACTCTTGTTATAAATAGATGTCCTGATGATTTTGAATTTGTTTTTTCATCTTCATGATTTAATGTTTTTACTTGATGTCCTTTTAATGCATCTTCATATATTTTTATTATTTCATGTCTTCTTGCTACTAATTGTGGATATCTTTTTATTTGTGCTAATCCCATTCCTGCCATTATATCTGTCATATTACATTTGTAAGCTGGTTCTACTATATCATATTCCCATGCTCCTAATTGATTTTTATGTAATGCGTCTTTTGTTTGACCATGTAATGATAATAATTGGTATCTTTTATAAATTGCTTCATTATCAAATTTATCATTTTTCTTCCATGTAACAGCTCCACCTTCTGCTGTTGTTAAATTCTTTACTGCATGGAATGAGAAACATGTAAAGTCTGCATATTCTCCTGCCATTTTACCATTTCTCATTGCTCCAATAGCATGTGAACTATCTGCCATTATTGCAATTCTTCCTAATTTTTCTTGTAATTCTGATGATGGTTTAAATATGTTTGCTTTTTTCTCTACTATTTTTTGTATTCTATCATAATCACACATTACTCCACCAATATCTACTGGTATAATTACTTTTGTTTTTTCTGTTATTGCTTGTTCTAATTTGTCATAATCCATTTCGAAATTATCTTTTTGAATGTCTACTAATATTGGTGTTGCTCCAACATGGCATATTACACTACATGATGCTGTATATGTATATGCTGATGTTATTACTTCATCACCAGGTCCAACTCCTAATACTCTTAATGTCATTTCCATTGCTGCTGTTGATGAATTTAAACATACTGTTTTTTCTGTTTTGCATAATTCTGTTATTTTTTGCTCAAATAATTTTGTTTTTGGTCCTGTTGTAATCCATCCTGATTTTATTGCGTCTATAACTTCCTCAATTTCTGCTTCACCTACATCTGGTGGTGAAAATCTAATGTTCATTTTATTTTCCATATTTCAACATTCCTTCCTTCATTACAATTTCTTATTTATAATGAATAAATTCTAATTATTGATTTAACTAGAATTTATTCAATTATTGGTATTTAAGTATTTGCTGTTGCTTCTACTTTTTGTGTGTTTTCATTTGTTCCCTTTTTTTCGTTAACAATCTTTTTATTAACTTCATCTGGCTCTTTATATGTTGGAACAACTTGTTTCATTACTTGTTTTACTTCTTCTTCAAGATTCATGTCATTATCTTTTATTTTACTTAATTTGTTTAGTTTACTTTCTAATTCTTCCATTCCTAAGTTCATTGGTTGTGATACAAAGATTTTATTATGTTTTGTTGCTGTTAATCCTTCTTCTGCCATTAATAATTCTTCATATAATTTTTCTCCTTCTCTTAGTCCTGTGAATTGAATTGGAATATCTACTCCTGGCTCATATCCAGATAATTTTATTAGGCTTATTGCTAAATCATAAATTTTTACTGGTTTTCCCATATCTAATACAAATATTTCTCCACCTTCTGCATATGTTATTGCTTGTAATATTAATCCAACTGCTTCTGGTATTGTCATGAAAAATCTTGTTATATCTTTATGTGTTACTGTTACAGGTCCGCCTTCTGCTATTTGTTTTTTGAATAATGGTATTACTGATCCATTGCTTCCTAATACGTTTCCAAATCTTACTGCAACATAGTCTGTTTTACTTACTTTATTTTTTGCTTGTATTATCATTTCACAAACTCTTTTTGATGCTCCCATTATATTTGTTGGGTTTACTGCTTTGTCTGTTGATATTAATACAAATCTTTCTACTCCAAATTCATCTGCACAATTTGCTACATTATATGTTCCAAATATATTGTTTTTTATTGCTTCTAATGGGCTATTTTCCATTAATGGTACATGTTTATGTGCTGCTGCATGGAATACTAGTTTTGGTGAATATTTTTCAAAAACTTTTCTTAGTCTTTCTTTATCTCTTACACTTCCAACTATTGCTTCTATTTTTGTTTTTGGATAATGTGCATCTAATTCCATTTGAATGTCATATAAATTATTTTCATATATGTCAAATATTATTAATTTTGCTGGATTGTATTTCATTATTTGTCTACAAAGTTCAGATCCTATTGATCCTCCTCCACCTGTAACTAATACATTTTTTCCTTTTATTAGGTCTGTAATGTTTTTATTATCAAGTTTTATTGTGTCTCTTCCAAGTAAGTCTTCTATTTCTACATCTCTTAAGTTATTCATTACTCCACCTTTTTTCATCATTTCTTCTGTACTTGGTAATACTCTTGTTCTTACTCCTGTTGTTTGACATATTTCTATTATATTTTTTCTTGATCTTTGTGTTATATTATCTATTGCTAAATAAATAATGTTTACATTTTTTTCTTTTACTATATCTGGAATATCATATCTTGTTCCTAATACTTTTACTCCTAGTATGCTTTTATTTAGTTTATTTTTATTGTCATCTATCATTCCAACAATATTATACTTATCTTTCATTGTGTTGTTAACAGCTAATATTATTTCTTTAGCTCCCATTCCTGCTCCAATTATTAATAAGTTTTCTATTTTGTTTGGTTCTTTTTCTGCATTTTTTGGTCTTTTTACATTTGACATTCTTGATAATATTGATCTTCCAGCAATTCTATATAATACGAATATTCCTGATATGAATATTCCTGACAATATGTTTATTCTTGCTCCAAAATAATCGAATTTTAACATATTGCTTATTACTATCATTAATATTGTTGATAAAAATCCACTAATTAGATATTTAATGTAATCTTCTCCTATTTCATATCTTATCATATCCCTATACATTTGAAAAACATTTAAAAACACTTCATATACTAATACTGCAATACACATTTCTTTTGTAAATTCTAATAAATCTGTTATTTGTGTATTTAGGAATAATAATGATGTTACATAGCTTCCAATTACTACTATTACATCTATTAATACTAATGCTAAATGTCTATATTTTTTTGCTAAATTTATAATTTTCATCTTTTCCCCCTCTTTGACATTTTTTTATCTTTTCATACTATATCACTTATCATTTTATTTGACAAGATTTTTCGTACATTTTTTCTTGGTAATTTATGCTTAGCCAATTGTTTTTTATTGAATAACTTTATTTATAATATTTTTTATGCTGGGGTTGAATATTTTTATTTGTTACTGTATAATATATGTTATATGGGGATGTAATGGTTTCGACATTATATCTGAAGCATGAATAGCGAGTAGTGGATTCTCGTTTGCCACTATAAAAACGGGAAATTAAATATAAACGCTGATAATACAGAATTAGCATACGCTGCTTAGTTGCAACGTCGCCTCTAAAAGTATCCCCACATATTTTTAGTTGGTGTCATTTAGTGGGAAACAAAGCTATTTTTTCTATGGAAATAGTGGGTATTTAATAGATATATTTTTTAATTGCTTGTTTGTTTGTGGTTATTAGATGAATATTAAAAATAAACTGCACTCGGAGAAGTTTGTGTGAATCTTATAGTGGACAGGGGTTCGACTCCCCTCATCTCCACCAAAAATTAAATCGTCGCACTAGACAAAAACGAAGAAATCAACTGTAAAAAGTTGATTTTTTCGTTTTTTCAAAGCTAACAAATGGTCTTGTGTTTGAAATCTTTAGCAATGAGTATACAATTTAATAACAAATTTTAAATCTCCTTTATTTCATTTAAATATATTTCATTAAATATATTTATTCCATTCTTAATATATTCAGACAATGTCCCTTCTTTATCCCTTGTTTTTAAATTTTCTACAAAAATTCTTTTTTCTTCTGGTGTCATATATATAACATCATGATTTACATTTAATATTATTTTTAAATTTTGATTAAATGTTTTTTGTTTATCATATTTTTCTCTCTTTAAGTATAATTGACTAATTACATTTATAGTAGTAACTATTTTATCATCTTCAAAGTCCAATAATTCTGCAAAATCAATTTTATTTAAATCATATTTCTCTAAGTTTTTAAAAAGTTTATCTACCTCTTTTTTCAAAGTATAAATCGACAATGTTGTTGTTGATACTATTTTTTCTATTCTATATATAAAATACTTCCAAATCTCATCATTTATATCTTTTATGTTACTTGTTATGAATTTTATCTTTCTGTTTGTACAACATGAAATACAATACTTTTCTTGTATTCCACTTCCATCAATAGGGTATATATAGAGAGATAATAAATATACTTTATTAGATGTTTTTTCAATTGGAGATTTACATATTTTTATTCTATAAGAAATTGTTTTCCAAAAATCAATAACAACATATCTATATCCATCAACATCATCATATTGAAAAAATGTATTATCTCCTATTTCCGTCATTTCATCTATTATATAAGTATAATAGTTTTTATCAATTATAATATCAACTAATTCTTCTGATGATATTCCCAAAATATAATTTACAATTTCTTGATATTCCAACTTATATTCTTCTATGTTATTAATATAACAATACCATTCATATGCCATTTTCGCCATGCTATGTATTACATAAAAGTCAAAAAAATCATTAAAATAAATTTTTTTACGCACACTTATATTATTCATATTAATAATTTTTAGGTCTACATCACTAATTTTTTTCATTTTCTCAGTTGGAGCAATTAATTGTTTTTCACCATTCTTATTTTTTCCTTTTACTACACCTTTAGGGTTATAAAAAGACTTTCTATCACTCAGTTTTACATCATTAATTTCAAAATTATCTCCAATAATGTCAGCAGTATATTTAATTACTTCTCCATCACGAGTAGTTAAACCTAAACAATTTCTAAAAAAGTCTAATCTATCAACAAATTTTTTTTCATAGTTATCATTAGTAAACGCATTATGTTTTGTACATACAAATTTTTTCCTTAATTTAGTTCCTGTAATTGCATAAGTTATTATATCTGATACTGTAAGTTCAGATTCATAATTACAATATATACATTTCATTCAATCATTTCCTTCTAAAATTTTTCATTCAAAATTATAACACAATAGTATTATTTTTAAAATATATAAAATTTAATTTGTATATTCATTAAATCCATTGCATTTTCTTGAAAACCATTATATAATACTATGCATGTGAACTAAGTTTTCACTAATTAGTAAGAGGTTTTCCTCTGACTTTTTAGTTTTACATATATAACCATTTACATCAATAAAAGTTATAAGGAGGAAATTATGTTAAAAATTTTTGAAACTTTGATTAATCTCTTAGCCGTATTAGCAATAGCTACTTTTGCACTTACACTTTTTTGCCAACGATTATCAAAAAAATCAAATTGGCAAACATCTCGGATAATTTCAAATTCATATTTGATTGTTTACGAATTAATTTACATTACAATTCACTATTTTTCTAACAAATCTTTTATTATAGATCTTGTTACTTTGGCAATTTGGGTTATCAATTTTGCAGTTAGCTATTATTTTTGGCAAGACAGAAAAAATCAATAAGAACAAAGTGATATAGTTGCTATCTGTTCTCACATAATTTAAGCACAAAAAGATGAAGTTGATAAATATCAGCTTCATCTTTTCTTTTTAATATATTGTTCCATTATTTTTACTATATTCATTAAATGCTTCTATACATTCATCTCTATCCATTTGTTTTAAATTTATTAAATCTTTATTTTTTCCTTCAAGATATTTATAAATTATATCATCTCTAAATCCAATATTTCCAGCATCTTCTTTAGTACATCCATAATATACTTCTTTTATATTTGACCAAATTATTGCTGATAAACACATTGGACATGGTTCACATGATGTATATAAAATATAATTTGATAAATCATATGTTCTTAATTTTTTACAAGCTTCTCTTATTGTTGTTACTTCAGCATGTGCTGTTGGGTCTAAATCACATAAAACTCTATTATTTCCTTCTGCGATTACATTTCCTTCTTTATCTACTATTACTGCTCCAAATGGTCCACCTTCATGATTTCTGCATCCATTTATTGATCTTTCTTTTGCTATTTTCATAAATTTATTCATAATTTTTCTTTCCTTTCTTTTTATTGAAGTTTTCATTATTTTTATATCATATTTTTGCTTATTTGTCACTAAATTTATTTGTTTTCATATTATAAGTATATATATTAGAATGGGGGTTTTATGAATTATTTTAGACAAGATTCTATTATTTCTACAAATGTTAATTATAGTTACAATGTTTTTATTAAGGATTTGCACAAATTGACAAGCTTATATCCATTTATTTCTGTTGGCAGTATTGGAAAATCTATTATGGGAAAGGATATTCCTTTTATAAAAATCGGTAATGGTTCTAATGAAGTTTTTTATTCCGCTTCATATCATGCAAACGAATGGATCACAAGCATTGTTTTAATGAAATTTTTAGCTGATTATTGTTATTGCTATTCTAATAATTTAACTATTTTCGGATATCCCGCTCGTTGGCTTTTTAATGTTTCTACTATTTATCTTGTTCCTATGGTTAATCCTGATGGTGTTGATTTAGTTACA
>ENA-OPFG01001672-OPFG01001672.1-human-gut-metagenome-genome-assembly--contig:-NODE-1672-length-11077-cov-4.317910_pt1 | contig 11077 bp, 5 predicted proteins | sample MGYA00241304_ERZ501542 | MGnify/ENA primary metagenome ERZ501542 (study PRJEB25962, sample SAMEA2042427) | human gut metagenome | biome: human gut; feature: human-associated habitat; material: faeces...
GGGCACCGTTCAGGTTCTCGTTGTCGTTGTTGCAGGCTGCCAGTGCGAGGGCGAGCATCGCAAGTGCAAAAAATCTTGTCTTCATTATATCTGTCATTTTATTAGTTACAAATCGGCATTTACATCATCACCTTTCACTTCTTCCCAGCCGTTGATTTCGGCTCCGTCCACTTCCATGCCTTCGGGAGTCTCAACCAGCGTTCCGCCGAGGGTCAGCGATTTGCCCTTTCTGGTGTTGAACTCCTTGAGGGCTTCCGTAAGGTCGCTTTTCAGCGTGGTGGGGGTCGGGTTGCCGTCAGCATAGCGGATTTCACCCGTCAGCAGTTGTTCCGTGCCGGTCACACCCATCAGCCGCACCGTGGCTTTCCACTTGCCGGCATCGTCACCTTCGGTAATCTTGGTGAAGGGCAGCACGACGTTTGAAGCGGCTCCGTAGGTATCGGTAGCGAAGTCGAGTGTTCCGGCTGCACCCGTCAGATGGGCAACAATCTCCGTGATGCGTCCGGCGGCATCACCCGTCGGTTTGATGATAAGCGTCAGTTCGCGTACCTGCTGCTTCATTGCGGCGGTCAGCGGATAGTCCTTGTCTTTCTCGATGCTCACCTGTTTCGTATAGGTGAAGAACCATCCCGGGGCATTGTTCACAAAGGCATCCGTTCCTGCCCGGTTTCCCGTGGCTGCGGCAATGGTGGCGGTGGTACCATTTACCGTGATTCCTTCAGCCGGGTTCCACACCGCAAGGGTGTAGCTGCCCGGAGCAAACAGATGGTCGGGGGCATGGGTGGCGGAAGTCTCCGTACCCGTATAGTCACCCATGGTGACCGTCCACGTGGCAGGTATGTCGATACCCTCACCGCGGGCCGACCAGTCGGCTGTCACCGCAATTTTCCCATAGTCGGGATGCGGCGTGTCATAAAGCGTGTCCTTCACGCAGGAAGAGAGCAGCACGGCGGCTGCCATTCCCATCATATTTATATATTGTCTTGCTTTCATACTCTATTCCTCCGTATTAGAATAACTTCCATACCAATGTCACACCGGCGTTGATGGGGCCACACCAATTTTTTGTCTCGTTGCCACAGCGCACGCGCACACCATCGATGACTTCATATTTTTCGAAATCGGCATTCAGGTAGCCCAGACCGAGGTTGAAATCAAGAGCCAGTGCCTTGTTCAGCCTCAGCTGATAGCCAGCGGTGATGCCGCCACCCATCAGGTCGCCCTGCTTGCCTGTTTCGGAGAGCTTGTAGTTGAACTGTCCGGCCTTGAACATCGCGCCCAGATACCAGGCTTTCTTCTCACCCATATAGTAACGTACTTCCGGAGCCACTTCCCAGAGTGCATAGCGGCGGTCTTTGTCACTCCAGCTCCAAGAAGTCCACGAGCCGTTTACGGCAATGCCCCACGATGGGCAGATGCGCCATTCCACGCCAAGGTCGGGTGTCAGGGTAGCCCAGCGCAGCAGGTTGGCACGCAGGGAGAGATGATAATCAGTTGTGATTTTGGTTTCTGACGGCGTGTCGGCAAGTGTATTTTGTTGAGCGGCTTTCTCAGCTTCTGCCTTTTCAGCGGCAAGTCGGGCTTCTTCCGCTTTACGTTGCTCTTCGGCAAGCCGTTCCTGCTCGGCACGCTTCTCGGTTTCTAAGCGTTCGGCTTCCGCCTTGCGTCGTGCTTCCGCTTCCGCATCCGTCACGGCTGTTTCCTTTACCAGTACCGTCAGGCGCACGATTACAAAATCACCCCCTGTCGCATGATTGTGGGTAATGAAGTTTTCTTCCTTGATTTTCGCGCGTGTAATCAGTTCTGATTTTACTCGATTGGCACGGATCTTCGCTGTTGCAAGGTTCTTGACTTCACTGCTCTGCGAATTGCAATATCCGTCAACCAATAGCGGCAGTTTGCCGTCAAGAATTGTTGCTTTGTTGTTTTCGATACATTCCAACAGGCGGGCAAGTTCCGTGTCATTGCCATTCCAAGGCACGTAGAACATGTCCTTCTGCGTAACGAACCGGAAGGTGTAGGTCGTGTCTGCTTTCTGCTGCGCAATGACAGGAAAAGTTAGCGTCATCAGCCACAGAAACAGGGTAAGAAAAGTGATTTTTCTGCTCATATAAACTTGAATTTATTATCTTTGTCTTCTCCAAAGGTAATAAATGCCATTCAGCGCCCAAAATATTACAAAAACTTTTTCTGTTGAAATACAGCGTTTTATGAAAAATAGTCGTTTGAGCACTTTTCAAATTGTCGTTAGAGCACCTTTTTGTCGAATTAGCACTTTTTTTGTCGTTTGAGCACTTTTGGGAAATGGGTTTCTGAGACCTTTTTCAATGTTTTTTAGTACACAAATTATTCCCGATTTGCTTTTTTCCATTTGGCAGGCGTACATCCTTCCTTCTCGGAAAATAATTTGATAAAGTTACTGCGGGAAAGAAAACCGGAGGACTCAGCCAGCTTCTGTATATTGATTTCCGGATGCTCCTTCAGCATGTTTTTCGCATACTCCAACCGGAGACCGGTTATCCATTCGCGGAATGTCATTTTATACGTAGTCTTGATATAAGCGGAAAGATAGGTACGGTTCGTATGAAGTATTTCGGACAGTTCTTTTATGGTAAGTCCCTGCTGGACATAGCCGTCTGTCTTTATCCAGTTGTCAACCCTCTCTATAAATTCTGTATAGGACACTGGAACTTCTTTCTCAGAAACTATTTCATGTTCAGTTTCCGAATTTGTCAGAAGTTCTTCTTCAGATTGTATATCCTGCTCAAACGCATTTTCTACCTGTTCATAGAACAGCAGGTAGTTCTGATAGCTGTAGAAAAGATAGCTGTAGAACGGTATTGACGACAAAATCCAGATAAAAACAAATTTGTCTGGCAGAAATGTCAGCAATCCGCATCCGACACCGAAGATAACAGCCCAATAAGTGAATATGGAAAGCCATTCGATATATGTACCTATATCATCCGCCTGAGTTTCATTGAAAATCCGAATGGCTCTACGGTATGCAATTATGACTCTGCGAGCTAAAACGACTCCAAAAACGACTAACCATACAGCTAAAGCAAATAAAGAGAATTTTTGCATGATTCCGCTTGGCAACAGGAACAACACAACTCCGGAAAGAGTTGAAAATATAATCCATAAAATGATATGTGTCCACACACGCCGTTTGGTAATGTAAAAACGATCAAGCAACATTATCAATGCCGAACTGAACAGAGAATAGCACAGGAAGTATGTGGACATGTTCATCAATATGGCAGAATCCGCATTTTTGAATCGGATACCAAAGAAGAAATGTACCGAATAATTTGCCGAAAGCAGCAGCATAGCTATACCCATAATCTGTCGGGAGCGGAGATAATTCTTGAAAATTTTCTTTTCAGGAGTCTTTGCAAACAAAAAATAAAAGCCGAAGAATAACATCAACGGCAGTGCGGTATAAAGTGAAAAACTGTATATAGATATAGATGGCTCCATTGTTATGCTTATTTGATTTTGATACAAAGTTACGTCTTTTTCTTCACAAATAGACACATAATCTATGATTTAACGTTATAGATTCGGTCATATTAGATTGAAAAATTATTAGAATTAAAGCCAGTGGTGAAAAAATTCAACCACTGGCTTTTTCTGTCAAGACTTCGATATTAAAGTTTTACACCTTTGGATTCCGATAAACCGGGTCTCCCTATAATTAAATGACTGCGTACAAAGTCCACGTGCGGGCTTTCCGGCTGTTGTTCCGTCTGTTTTTTCTCGTTGCCTTGCCGGTTCTCTTCCGTGTTTTCCTGAGCCGGAGCCAGCTCAAGCTGTATCTTGCGGTCCAGTGCGGCGAGTTCGGACTTCAGCTGTTTCAGCTCGTCCTCCTTCTTCCACACCTTGCCCGCTATCTCCTGCAACTGCGGAATCTCCTTTTCCAGCACTTCGTTCTTAGACTTGTACTGGTCGATGATGGTCGGAATCCTCTCCAATGCGTTCAGAAAGTTTCGTGCGGCAGCAATCGGGTCTGCCATCGCCAGATGCCCGTTGTTGTAGGTGTACTTGTAGTTGCCCTCCACCACGAAGCGGTTGTCGGTGAACTCCAGACCTTCTTTGAGTGTCCTCTCGCTGACCACCTTTATCGGAAAGCCGTAAAGTTCCCCGACAGCCTTGTACAGTCCACCAGTCATGGCGTTCTTGGCGATTTCCTGCAAACGCTTACCGATGACCTTCTCATCCGTTGAATCCACGCCGTCCACCTTGACAAGATTAAGACGACTGCCTTCCCTATCAGTCTGCACAACGGAAAGAAAACGGTTCCAGTCTTCCGTCATGGCTTCGATGAAAGCCGTGTTGTTGCGCAGTTCTCCCGTCTTGGATTCCAGCTTGAACTCCGAATCGCGCTTGCCCTTGTTGAACGACTTGCGTTCCCCTTCGAGCGAGGCGATACGCTTCTCTAATTTCGCCTTATCCAAAAGGTCGGTATTGCCGGAGAGCAACGCCATATACTCCGAGAAGTTCATACCCGATTTTTCGTCCATTGCTCCCTCGTCGATGGTACGTGCGCCCATCGCTCCACTTTTGAGCTGCGATATGAACGTCTGCTTGCAGTGCAGCAGATTGAACTTGTAGCTGTCCAGCGACTTTTCCACCGCGTAGATGATGACATCCACGTTATTCTCGGCAAAATGCTTGGCAATCTCGTTCCCGGCTCTAACACCCCGTCCGTCACGCTGTTGCAGGTCGGACGGTCGCCACGGTGTATCAAGGTGATGGATGGCGACACATCTTTTCTGCGCATTCACGCCCGTTCCGAGCATACTTGTGGAGCCGAACAGCACGCGCACCGTCCCGGCGTTCATGGCATCTATCACCGCCTTACGAGCCTTATCCGTCTTACACTCCTGAATGAAGCGCACCTCACTTGCCGGTATGCCGTAATCCTCCACCAACTTGCGTTTTATCTCGCTGTACACGTTCCATCCTTCCCCCGGCTGGTATGTCCCCAAGTCGGAGAACACGAACTGCGTACCCTTGTGCGCCTCGTACTTGTGGTAATACTCTGCAATCATCTTGGCACAATGGCTTGCCTTGTTGTCGGGATGGTCCTCGTAGTTCGGGTCTATCATGCGCATATCAAGAGCCATCTTTCTCGCGTAGTCGGTGGCGATGAGCATCTTCGCCTTTTCCTCCGTTTCCGACAGGGGTAACCTGCCAAGCAGAGTGGCATCGCCGGTTTTGGCAAACTGCATCAGCTTCTGTATGAAGTCCTCCTGCTCCGGTGTGGGCGGTATGTGGTGCAGTCTCTCATTCTTGTTTGGTCTGTCCACACCTACATCCTCCGCCGTGCGGTAGTCGGTAATCTCGTTGTAGAAGGCGGCAAGCTCCGGCACCTTGATGAAATAGCGAAAACGCTCCTTCTGAACGATATTGTTCGTTACGTTGAACTCAAAATCGGTCGTCTTTTTGGCGAAGATGGCAGCCCAAGCATCGAAACAGCGGATGTCCTGCCGTTCCAGTTCGTTGGGGCGCAGGTATTTGAAGAGCAGGTACAGTTCCGTCAGACTGTTGGAAATGGTCGTGCCCGAAAGGAACGTAGCCCCCAAGTCCTTGCCCGTGCGTTCCTGTATGGTACGGATGGCAAAGAGCATATTCAGGGCCTTCTGGCTTCCTTCCGAGTTTCCCAATCCCGCCACACGGTCATGACGGGTGTTGAAAGTCAAGTTCTTGAACTGGTGACTCTCGTCAATGAAGATGTGGTCGATGCCCATCTGTTTGAAGTCCACCACGTCATCTGTGCGCGACTTGATGGCGTGTTCCACTTTCTCTAACTTCGCCACAAGGTTGTGCTTGCGCTTCTCCAGCCCTTTCAGCATCGCCCGCGACACGTTCTTGCCCTGCTGCCGCAAGACTTCGAGGTTTTCCTCCACCGTGTCAAGCTCCGCCTGCAGGATGCGCTGCTGCAACTCCGGTGACTGCGGTATCTTGCCGAACTGGTCGTGCGACATGATGACGCAATCGTAATCGTTATTTTTGATGTTGTTGAAAAAACGCATGCGGTTGGCGGTCGAGAAATCCTTTTCAGAAGCGTAGAGAATCCTCGCATTGGGATATGCCGCCTGATAGGTGGCGGCAATCTCCGCCACATTCGCTTTCAGCCCGATAATCATCGGCTTGTGCGCCAAGTTCAGACGCTTCATCTCATGTGCCGCTATGCACATTATCAGCGTCTTGCCGGTTCCCACCTCGTGGTCGCAAATTCCGCCGCCGTTCTGTTTCAGCATCCAGACGCAATCCATCTGCGAGGGATAGACGCTCTTGATACCCCGGCTTGCCAGCCCTTTCAGGTTGAGGTCGGGAAAAGTCTGGTGCGAGCCGTCATACTTCGGGCGCACGAAACAGTTGAACTTGCGGTTATACATCGTCGTGAGCCGTTCCTTGAACTGCGGCGACTGTTCTTCCAGCCATTCGGAGAACCCGTTACGGATTTCGTCTATCTTCGCGTTGGCGAGCTGTATGCCCTCGCTGTCGCGTACCTTGATGTCGTTGCCGTTCTCGTCCTTGCCGATACTTTTCATCATGTCGGGGCAGGTGTTGTGCAGGGCGTGCTTCAACAGGTGCATACCGTCATAGTTCCGGTAATAGCCCTTTACTAAAAACTCGTCCGTGATCTTCATGGTGCGGTAGCCGCACGCCACGGAAAACTCGTCCATGCTTGCGGAGTAGGCTATTTTCACGTCCGTGTCGAAAAGGTGGCTCATGTAGGCGGCATACACGCCCGTGGGAATCCAGCGTTCCCCGAAATTGAAGTCGAGGTCTTCAAAGGAGATGCGCTGCGGTTCGGCCTCCTTCAATGCCTCCCACGCCTGTTTCACCTCCGGCATCCGCTCACTTTCGGGATTGTCCTCCATCCAGCCCTCTATGCGTTCCGCCTTCTCTATCACGTTCCCCGCGATGAAGCGGTCTTTGATTTCGTAACCGGTTACGAGCGGGTTGTAGAAGATGCGCCCCTTGAGGGCACCAAGCAGTTCCTCTTCCGTAGTGTCGGTTATCTCCTGCATATAGCCGAGATTGACCGTGCCGAACTTGTTGAGCGATGCGGACAAGGCTTCTTCGGGAGAGCCTGCATTGACACGGCTCTCCACCGAGAAGGAAACGGGACGGTCGAAGATGTCCGCCTTGACAAACTTGCCGTCCTCCGCACGTTCCAGCGAAAGGATGTCGCGCCCTCCGGCATCCATCATCACCAGTTTCACGTTCTGTCTGGCGTTGAGGTTACCGTAACGCATGACAAACTCATCGTAGTAGGTGTTGAGATACCCGCGCTGCGGTTTGTGTTCCGTATGGTTCTCCGTCTCGTGGCTATACAGACGTTCGTAAGCGTCACGGAGCGATATATACAGCATCGCTTTCTCTTTTTGATAGCCACGGAGGTCGAGCGGTTGGAAGGTCGCACCGTAAGGCGTGAGGTCTTTCAGGTAACCGAGATTGCGTGAAGCATCCAGCACCATCGAGCCGTCACGGTGGTGTGGCTCCAGCAGGCCGTTGAACGGACGGGGAGAAAGATCCATGAATTCCTCCTTCGGCTTTTCCGTTTCAAGTTCCGGGAACAGGGAAGTGGCAACCGTTTCGGAAGTAGGCACAACTTCTGCCAGTGTTTCAGGTTGCTTTATTTCTTCCGTTTGTTCCGGCTTTTTATCCATATTGTCCGAAGAAGGCGCAAAAGCAGGGTTCAACGTGTCTTTGATACCCATCTTTTTCAGTTGTTCCTGCCTGTGCCGTTCTGCCTCAAGCCGTAGGGCCTTGCGCCGTTCCGCTGTCAGACTCATCATTGTCTCATAGAAGCCGTTGATGGGAGGATTGGTTTCCCAATCCAGAGTGGCGTAAATGTCGTCCGGGTCGTTTGGCTTTTCGGCATTTTCCGGCTTTTCTTCCTTATTACCGTTTACCGGCTTGGCGGCTTCAACGGGTGGAGTAACTTTGACCTGCGGTTTAGGCGTGGACGGCATAGGCTTCGGCTTGCTTTCCTTTTTCGCTGCCTTTTTCTTTTTTGCCGGTTCCTCTATGGGCATACCCCAAAGGTCGAGCAGGGTAAGCTGCACGGCTGACGAATGGTTGGGTTGGCGCGGCTCAATCTCCGGCTTTTCCTCTATGGGCTGTGCCTGCGGCTTCTCCACTCCCTTGACAGGCTCAATTACAGAAACGGGGGCTATTACAGAAGGTGATACCTTTTCTGTTTTCGGAGCAGGTTGCACTTCCGCAGCCGTGCTTTCCTCCTTTGTCGGATGCAGGCTGTGTTTCTCATACAGTTTCCTGTCAAGTTGTTGCAGTTCTATTTTCAGATGCTCCCGCAAGTCTTCCGCCAGTTGTGCGATGTCCCCACGGTGCAGGAGTTTATAGGCTGGTTTCCCGTATGGGTCGGTACTTCTGATCAAATCCGTGTGTGAAAGCGAGCCGATGCTCCATACATACCCATTTACGGAAGTGCCGATAGGGGTCTGTTCGGTCTGCACGAAGAGTTTTTCGTTGTAATACAGTTCACCATTCTTTCCGCTGTTCTTTTGCAGGATAATCAGGTCGCTGCCCACCTCCGTTCCCGCGTTATCCGTAAAGAGGTTGTTCGGCAGGCGGGCTACGCCCACCAGATTGGCATGGTTCATCATATACTCGCGTATGGGCGCGTTAGTCGGGGCATCCAGTACCCCCTGCGAGGTGATGAACGCCACGATTCCGCCTTCACGCACCGCGTCAAGGCTTTTCAGGAAAAAGTAATTGTGTATCGTCCGTGCCGCCGAGAGCCTTGCAGGATCCTTGCTGCCCGAAAAATCCGGGTCGAACACCGCCACATCGCCAAACGGTATATTGGAGACAGCCAAATCAAAATGGTTCATGAACGGCTTTTCTATCTTCTCGAAGCCCTGTACCCTTACTTTCTGTCCGGGATGCAGGTGCTTCAGTATCTTGCCCGTCATCAGGTCTTTCTCAAAAGCCATGATGTCCGCGTCCGGTCTGTTCTCCAGCACGGCGTCCACGAATGCACCGACACCTGCCGACGGCTCCAGCACCCGGTCGGGACGGATGCCGTGTTCATGCAGCACGTCCGCGATGGTCCCAGTTATCTCCGGCGGGGTATAGAAGGCGGTCAGCACGGACTGCTTCATGGCATCCATATACCGTTTGTACTCCGTCTCGTCTTTTGTGTTCTCCCGCAGCAACCTGTGCAGTTCCACGGTAGGGGCAAACAGTTCGAGGTCGGACTTCGCCCAGTGGACGGCATCCGTCAGTTCCCTTGCAGGGTTGAGTATGCTCTTCAGTCCCCCGAAACCGCAATAACGCTCTAACAAGAGCCGTTCGCGTGCGGTGGGTGTGCGCTGTTCCCTGTCAAGGAGGAATGCCGTCCGTATCGCCTCGATGTTGTCCCGCAGCCTCTGTTTGCGGTTAAACGCCATACTCTTCGATATAGAGGATGACGGCTCCCGTCAGCTCCGTGTAGAGCAGGTCATATTCGGGCGACAGGGCGAAATTGTCGTCCGAGAGGTCATAGATGGAGAATACGTTTCCGACAAGCGGCAGCAGCTTCTGGGTAAAGGCTTCACATTTTTCTTCCGGCACTTCACCCGCAAATTCGTTCTCCACGACTTCGCGCAGGATGGCGTGCCTGGAGTAGCGAAGGCCCTCCGTCAGCACCTTCATCGCCAGTTCCTGCGCCCCGTCGACAGGATAGCCTTCGAGCCTTGCCCGTTCATACGCTTCGGCGGCACGGTCGGTTCTTTCTCGGATGAAGGCTTCATCGGCTGCCTGTTCAAACTTGTTCGTGGTGAGGTAGTCCAGCAGGTACAGACCGTAATAGGAAAAGTCGGTCCGACCCTCGTTTTTCTTCTTGTTGTTCATTTCTTTGGAATTTAGTGGATTGATAATGATGATAGGGATAATCGTTGGAAAACGAGAAGAAAAAGGCACCCGGTATCCCTCCGAGTGCCACCACTAAATCCAAAGTATGAGTGTAATCCGGTATCGAAGAACAATTCATTACTCTGAACCAGTGGCAAAGTTAAACATTTATTTTCTTCTTTTCGCAGAGGTCGCTTTACTTTTCCTTTCTGGGAACACGAAAACCGTGTTATAGTCCCCGTCAAAGGCGACTACGGCATCAAAACTCTTGCCCTGCTTGCTCTTGAATCCTTTGAGCAGTTTCGTGTGTCCGTCGGTGAGCAGGTTTTTGATTTCATCATCAGAGAGGGTGCGGTTTGCTTTCAGGCGGAACACGGGCAGACCGCACTCCGCGTTGTCGCAGCGGACGACCTTGCCGTAAAACTGCATCGTCCCCACTCCGCACTTGGGACACTTGCAGCCGGAATCCCTGCGGGCGAACAGCTTGTCGCACGACAGCAGTTCGGAGGTAATTTCCCGTGTATATGCCTCAATCTTCCTGCGGAAGTCATCGGCGGGCAGTTCCCCACGCTCGATGCGTGCCAATTCCTTTTCCCATTCGCCCGTCATGGCGACATCGGCAATACGCATCGCCTTCACGACCGAGTAGAGGGCAAGCCCTTTTTCGGTGGGGACAAGCGACTTCTTGCAGCGTTCCATATAGCCGCGCTTGAAAAGCGTTTCGATGATGGACGCACGGGTGGCGGGCGTGCCGATACCGCAATCCTTCATAGCCTGCCGCAATGCGTCGTCCTCTATCTCCTTGCCAGCCGTTTCCATCGCGGACAGCAGGGTGGCTTCGGTATGCAGCGGCTTGGGTTTGGTCTTTCCCTCCGTGATGGAGGCGGCTTTCAGTGCCAGCGTGTCGCCTTCCTGCCAACAGGGAATGGCGGCGGTTTCCTCTTGGCTGTTGTTCTCTTCTCCATTCTCCTTGCCATAGACGGCACGCCATCCGGCTTGCCTGATGATGCTGCCTTTTGCCACGAACTCCACTCCGGCACACTCTGCCGTGACGGTGGCAGTGTCCTTGACGCATTTTTCGGAGAAAGCCTCAAGCATGCGCCCGGCTATCATGTGATAGACGGTGCTGTCCTCTTTGGAGAGGAACAGCGGCTTCTCGCCCGTGACGAGCAGGGCATGGTGGTCTGTCACCTTGCCGCCG
>ENA-OPFG01001676-OPFG01001676.1-human-gut-metagenome-genome-assembly--contig:-NODE-1676-length-11053-cov-2.056647_pt1 | contig 11053 bp, 9 predicted proteins | sample MGYA00241304_ERZ501542 | MGnify/ENA primary metagenome ERZ501542 (study PRJEB25962, sample SAMEA2042427) | human gut metagenome | biome: human gut; feature: human-associated habitat; material: faeces...
GTCATCCTGCAATAGCAAAATTACCTGATGTATTTGATGCTATGGAAGCCGCAAGGTTTCCCGTTGAGAATAGTATGGACGGGAATGTCATTGCTCCAAGCACAGCATATGGCACATAGTAAAGAAAGCTTTGCACAAATCTGTTTGTTATCTTGCCCTTGAATATTACCAACGGCAGGGCACGAATAAGATAGGTCACTCCTGCCATAATGAAAAGATAAATGAAGAAATCTCTTATACTCAGCATTGACCGTCCTCCTCATTTTTCACAGGCATGAGAGCCGCCATTATCCCTGCAGAAAGAACGGTGCAGATTATTATAGAAAATCCTCCGGATACCTTATTAAGAATAGGCAGCCACTTGAAACAACAGCTAAGAAGAGCCGCAAATATCGCCGCCATTGCAATGCCCTTGTTTTTCTTTGCAGGCGGTATTATTATTGCAAGGAACATTCCGTATATTGCAATACTAAGTGCGCTTATGACTATCTCAGGAAGTATTTTTCCTGCCGCCGCACCTATAAGAGTCCCCAGCGACCAGCCTGCTACAGGTAAAGCGATAAGCCCATACATATACTGCCTTGAAACTTCCCCTATATTTCCCATTGCCATGACAAATATCTCGTCTGTCACTCCGAAGCCTACCAGCCAGCGGTGTATTCCCGACAGTGACTTGTCAGCTTTCTGCGAAAGAGATATTGACATAAGTGCATATCTCAGGTTGATGATAAACTGAGCGCAAGCCATTTCTATCCAGAAACCGCCCCCCGACAGCATAATGTCAAGTCCTGCGAACTGACCTGCCGAGGTCACGTTGCAAATAGAGATAAGCACAGTTTCCCACCAGCTCAGACCACCTTTTACGCCTTGAAGTCCGAATGTAAAAGATACCGAAAGATACCCCAAAGCAATAGGTATGCCGTCTTTAAGACCTTTTTTGAAACCACTCATAAATCATTCCGCCGAAGCGGTGTTCCCCCTCAAATCAAAAATTATCTATCCTGCACTGACATGACGCCATTGTAACAAGTGCCGCCTTGTGGCTTCCCTCGGTTACTCCTGCGCAGGCGTTTGCGTCAACTATGACCTCGCATTCAGGACAAAAAGCTTTTATTAGCAAAGCGTTTGATACCACGCAAATGTCTGTGCAAAGTCCGCAAAGCTCTATCTCGTCACCTGCCTTTGTTATTTCAGCAAGGTGCTGTGCAAGCTCAGCCGAGCCGAATGTGCTTTTTTCATAGACCTCTGCGCTTCCACCGATAGCCTCAGCTACCTGAGTCTCAGGCTGCCAGCCCTCGGTGCCTTTTATGCAATGCTCCACAGGGAGCTTTTTTCCCTCAGGCGTTTCAAGATAATCCTTGAAATGCGTGTCAAGGGTCATGAATACAGTGCTGCCCTGAGCCTTGTATCTGCGTATTTTTTCACAGACAGCAGGAACGATCATTTCTGCCATTTTTGAACCAAGACTGCCCGTGACAAAATCATTCTGCATATCAACAACTATAAGATATCTCATATTCTATTTACTCCTTTCTCTCACGACGAAAACGTTTTGACAGGTAAGAACTGACATATTGTTTTATTAGTCCATAAAATAACATTATAACTCTAAAATATGAATTTTTCAACGTGTGCATAAAATGGGCAAAAAAAATGCTGAGCAACGGTGCTCAGCAGAAAATAAAAAAAACTATGTGTAGAACAAAAGAAAGGAGACAACAAAACGGATGTTAAATCAAACAAATTATGTTCAATATCCTTAACATCGATTAAATTATAACCTCTTTTGTAGCGATAGTCAAGAAAAAGTTGCAAAGAACTTGTTAATTTTCTGAAAATTCGGGATTTTGCACAAATATTTCGTTGACATTATGCTAACAATGACATCTGCGTGAGGTCTGAACTTAATTCGACTTAAAAAAGTAAAATATCTTATCCATTTTTAGCGTCTGTGATGTTCAAATTTTAATGTTTAAAACAAAAAAATAAGGTCATGACAGCAGGAAAGAGAGCCGATTTTAGAATATGCAGCAGGCAAACCCGTGATAAAATGCTGCCCTCTGAAACAAGCTCCCTCTCCTGCCGCCATGACCTGCAGGGGACTACTGCTCGGTGACAAGTCTGTTGTCTTTGAAAAACAGTGAAATGCACCAGATAGCCGAAATAGCTACCAAAACGTAGATGATCCTGCTTAGTATCGCTGCAGCGCCTCCGAAAAGAAATGCCACAAGGTCGAACTGGAAAATGCCCACAAGCCCCCAGTTTATGCCGCCTATTATGAGAAGCAGCAGTGCGATCCTATCTATCATGAGAAACTCCTCCTTTGATTGTTTAAAATATAGAGCAGTCCGTCTGTCAGCGGGCTGTTGATTGTAGTATTGTCATATTTTTTTGGATTATTCATTAAACGTTTGGTAAAAAACTACTAAAAAACACAGCTAAAATTCTATATAAAAATCTGCGTTTTGTACTAGACAAAAGCGACGGGCTATGTTATAATAATTGTATGTTAATCGTTTAAGTAAAAATGTATGGTAAGGCGTGAGGCAGATCATCGCTTTGCACTATGGGGGCGTTACTTTTTTGAATAATATAGACCTTAAATTCATGTTTAAAGATACGGAATGTGTCAGAATGCAGTCGGGAAAGTATTCCTGCGTTATCGCACCAAAACTTGGTGCTGCTGTGCTGAGGCTTCGTGACGAGGAAAACGGCATAGAGGTGTTCAGATATCGTGATGACTGCACTCTCAAGACTATAAATAAGGCGAGAGAGATATGGGGACTGCCTACTCTTTTCTTGCCTAATCGCTTTGATAAGGGCATTATAAAGACCTCTGACGCAGTGTATCAAATGCCTGTAAATGAGAAAAAGCTTGATAATTTTATCCATGGCTGGGTGCATAAGAGAGAACACGAAATAGAGTGTTATTCAACACAGGATAAAAAAGTTGTGCTTGTTACTTCTTATACCTTTGACAAGAATGACGAGATGTATTCTTATTTTCCGGTGGATTTTAAAATATCTTATACGTTTACGCTTTCTGAAAACGGTCTTTTGCAGGAGATATACCTGACAAACAACAGCGACAAGGCTCTGCCTGTTTCCATATGTACTCATACCTGTCTTAATGCGCCAATGTGCGATGGTGGCAGGGAGGAATCAATGAGAATGTGCGTGCCGATAATCGAAAAGTGCGAGCTTGACAAGAGATGTCTGCCAACAGAAAAGCTTTTGCCTCTTAAAAAGAAAGACCTTGAATATAAAGAGGGTACAAAAATGCCTACCCTGCATAATATCTCAAACGATATGTACACCGCAGGCATGAACAAGCTTGACGGTAAGGACTTCCATGGCTCTTATGTTGTGGATACTGACAATGGTCATAAGGTTTGCAACGAGGTGTCAAAAGAATTTAAGTTTTGGAATATGTGGAACGATAAGGGCAATAAAGGATATTTCTGCCCTGAACCAATGACAGCTATGATAAACTCTCCTAATCTCAGCCTTCCTAACGAAGTGAGCGGATATGAGGAGATAACAAAGGGTCACACATTCAAGTGCTGGCAGAGATTCTTTACTGAATAATAGAAAATGCAGTAGGGGTGAACTGAGGTCACCCGTTGATATACGCATTTGTATGGGTTATAATTAAGAAATTAATTAACAATAGATAAATTACGAAAGGTGGAAATTATTGATGAAATTTGGTCATTTTGATGACGTGAAAAAGGAATATGTCATCAGCAATCCAAGAACGCCATATCCATGGATAAACTATCTTGGCACACAGGAATTCTTCTCACTTATCTCCAACACAGCAGGAGGCTATTCCTTCTATAAGGACGCAAGACTGAGAAGAATAACTCGTTACCGTTACAACAACGTGCCTATCGACATGGGCGGAAGATATTTCTATATCAAAGACGGCGAAACTATCTGGAATCCGGGCTGGTCACCGGTAAAGACAGAGCTTGATTTTTATGAGTGCCGTCACGGTATGGGCTATACTATCATCACAGGTAAGAAGAATGGACTTAAGGCTGAGGCTACATTCTTTGTTCCTCAGAACTATAACGGCGAAGTTCAGCAGGTAGTTCTCACAAACGAGAGCAATGAAGAAAAAACATTCTCATTCTTCTCATTTGCAGAGTGGTGTCTTTGGGACGCTCAGGACGACTGCACAAACTTCCAGAGAAACTTCAGCACAGGCCGTGTTGAGGTAGTAGGTTCTACTATCTATCATAAGACAGAATACAGAGACAGAAGAGATCACTTTGCATTCTATACAGTAAATGACGAGATAGACGGCTATGATACAGACAGAGATTCATTTATCGGTCTTTATAACGGCTTCCATAACCCACAGGCTGTTGAAGCAGGCAAGGCTAACAACTCATTTGCAGACGGCTGGTCACCTATCGCTTCACACTATAAGAAGATAACACTTGCTCCGGGCGAGTCAAAGACTCTTGTATTTATCCTCGGCTATGTTGAAATGCCTGTTGACAAGAAGTTCGAGGCTGACGGCGTTACTATCAATAAGGAAAAGGCTCTCGCAATGATCGAGCAGTATAACACTCCTGAAAAGGTAGCCGCAGGTCTTGAAGAACTCAAGGCAACTTGGGACAGACTTCTCAGCGTTATCAATGTTGACACACCTGATGTCAAGGTAAACAGAATGGTAAATATCTGGAACCAGTATCAGTGCATGGTAACATTCAACCTTTCACGTTCCGCATCATATTTTGAGAGCGGTATCGGCAGAGGAATGGGCTTCAGAGATTCAAACCAAGATATCCTCGGCTTCGTTCATCAGATACCGGACCGTGCAAGACAGCGTATCATCGACATCGCTTCTACACAGCTTCCTGACGGCGGCTGCTATCATCAGTATCAGCCTCTTACAAAGAAGGGCAACTCCGATATCGGCGGCGACTTCTCAGACGACCCACTGTGGATGATACTCTCAGTTTCCGCATACATCAAGGAAACAGGCGACTGGTCTATCCTTGACGAAATGGTACCATACGATAATGACGAGTCAAAGGCTAAGCCAATGCTCGACCACCTTAAGGTATCATTCTATCACATTGTAAATAACCTCGGCCCTCACGGTCTGCCACTTGCAATGAGAGCTGACTGGAACGATTGTATCAACCTTTCATGCTACTCTGACACTCCGGGCGAGAGCTTCCAGACTTATACAAACCCTAAGTTTGCAGCCGAGGGCGGTTACTCAAAGGTAGCTGAGTCTGTAATGGTAGCAACACTCTTTACATACACAGGCCCTAACTATGTGGCTATCCTCAAGCACCTTGGCAAGGACGATGAAGCTGCCGCAGCACAGGCTGAGATAGACAAGATGAAGAAGAACGTTATGGAATCTGCATTTGACGGCGATTGGTTCCTGAGAGCTTACGATTCCACAGGCGCAAAAATGGGTTCAAAGGAGTGCGAAGAGGGTAAGATATTCATCGAGCCACAGGGCTTCGCAGTTATGTCTGAAATAGGCAAGGACGAGGGCGCTGACATCAAGACACTTGATTCTATCGACAAGTACCTCAATACAAAATATGGTCTTGTTCTTAACAACCCTGCATACTCAAAGTATTATATCCAGTATGGTGAGATATCCACATATCCGGGCGGATATAAGGAGAATGCCGGTATCTTCACACACAACAATGCTTGGATAATCTGCGCAGAGGCATATGCAGGCAGAGGCGACAAGGCGTTCGAGTATTACAGCAAGATAGCTCCTGCATTCAACGAGGAGATTTCTGATCTTCATAAGACAGAGCCTTATGTATACGGTCAGATGATAGCTGGTAAGGACGCAAGCAGATTCGGCGAGGGCAAGAATAGCTGGCTCACAGGTACAGCCGCATGGAACATGGTAGCTATCTCACAGTACATTCTCGGAGTACAGGCTGACTTTGACGGCTTGAAGATAGATCCATCTATCCCTCACGAGTGGGACGGCATGACAGCAACACGTCAGTACAGAGGTGCAACATACAACATCACTGTTAAGAACCCTGACCACGTTTGCAAGGGCATAAAGAGCGTAACTGTTGACGGCAAGGCAGTAGAGGGCAATGTTCTCCCTGTAGCTGAAACTGGTGCAACAGTAAATGTTGAGGTAGTAATGGGCTAAGCCATACTCTCATAAAAAAATCAAAGGACGGTACTTTGTGTGCCGTCCTTTTTTATATCCAAAAATTTAGCCGCTCCTCTACATAAAAAAGTGCAAAGCAAAAGGGCGACCAAAGGTCGCCCCTACATTAAAGTTGCGTATATTAGACTTGCAGAGAAATTTATTCCTCAGGACCCATTACCTTGACCATAACGGCTTTCTGTGCATGAAGTCTGTTTTCAGCTTCCTCGAATATCTCATTTGCGTGAGCCTCGAATACCTTTTCGGTTATCTCCTCTTCACGGTGAGCAGGCAGACAGTGCTGAACCATTGCGTCAGCCTTTGCAACAGCCATGATATCGTCATTTATCTGATAGCCCTTGAATGCTATCTTTCTCTTCTCAGTCTCAGCTTCCTCGCCCATTGAAGTCCAAACGTCTGTGAAAAGTACGTCAGCGTCCTTTGCGGCCTCAAGAGGAACGTCTGTCATTGAGAACTTGTCGCCGTAGCTCTTGGCAAATTCAAGAACCTCAGCAGCAGGCTGATAATCCTTGGGGCAAGCGATAGAAACTTCCATGCCTACCTTAAGTCCACCAACGATAAGCGAGTTTGCCATGTTGTTGCCGTCGCCTATGTAGCACATTTTCAGACCCTCGAAGCGTCCCTTGAACTCTCTGATGGTCATAAGGTCAGCAAGCACCTGACAAGGGTGGCAGAAGTCTGTCAGACCGTTTATTACAGGGATAGAGCCATATTTAGCAAGATCCTCAACCTCTTTCTGCTCAAAAGTACGGATCATGATGCCGTCAAGGTAACGTGAAAGAACACGGGCTGTGTCCTGAACAGGCTCGCCTCTGCCTATCTGGAGATCACGGTTTGAAAGGAAAAGTGCCTGACCGCCAAGCTGGTACATACCTGTTTCAAAAGAAACTCTTGTACGGGTAGAGGACTTCTGGAATATCATTCCGAGAGTTTTGCCTTTAAGAATGTGATGCTCGATACCGTTTTTGTTTTCGTATTTGAGCTGGTCTGCAAGATTGAGAATGTCGAGAATTTCCTCCTTGGAAAGGTCGAGCATTTTAAGTAAATATTTCATAATATTTCCTCCGTAATTTGATTTTTATTTAGTATTGCGTAGCCAACGGACGAACACTGTTCGCACCTACACACTTTGTTATTTCTCGTCAAGAACTTTTTTCAGAATAGCAAGTCCCTTGTCTATCTGCTCATATGAGATATTCAGCGGCGGCAAAAATCTCAGCTTGTCCTTTGCTGTGAGAATAAGAAGTCCGTTTTCAAAGCACTTGTTGAGCACATCAGCGGCTTTCTTTGTTTTGAGCCTTACGCCTATCATAAGACCAAGTCCGTCAACGCCCTCAACTTCGTCTATTTCTGCAAGCTTTTCTCTGAAATACTCGCCCTTTTTGCGAACTTCTTCAAGAAACTCAGGCTTTGTCACCTTGTCAAGAACTGCGTTTCCGCCTGCGCAGGAAATAGGATTTCCACCGAATGTTGAGCCGTGTGTACCCTTGCCAAGTACATCACTGCACTTCTTGTTAGCAAGGCACACGCCTATTGGAACACCGCCTGCAAGACCCTTTGCAAGTGTGGTTATGTCAGGCTTTACGTTGTAAATCTCAGATGTGAGAAGTCTGCCAGTTCTGCCAACGCCTGTCTGTACCTCGTCTGCGATAGTGAGGATATCTCTCTTTGCACATTCAAGCATGATAGTGTTCACAAAGCTCTGCTGAAGAGGTATAACTCCGCCCTCGCCCTGAACGAACTCGAACATTACAGCGCAAACCTTGTTGTCAAGCTTGTTGAGCTTGTCCATAAGATCGTCAATATCATTAGCGATAACATTCTCAAATCCGCCAACGAATGGGAAGAAGTAGTTGTGGAAAACCTCCTGACCTGTTGCAGAAAGAGTGCAAAGCGTTCTGCCGTGGAAGCTGTTTACAAGGGTGATGATGATATTTCTCTCAGCGTCTTTGCCGTATTTGTCAAAGCTGTATTTTCTTGCAAGCTTGATAGCGCACTCGTTAGCCTCTGCGCCCGAGTTGCCGAAGAACATTTTCTCATAGCCTGTTGCCTCGCAAAGTCTTTTTGCAAAGTCAGCCTGTACCTTTGTGTAATAGTAGTTTGAGGTGTGCTGTATCTTGTGTGCCTGATCGCAAATAGCGTTCACCCAATCCTCGTCGCAGTAGCCAAGGCTGTTTGTGCCGATACCGGAGCCGAAGTCGATATACTCTTTTCCGTCCTCGCCAACAGCCGTCTGACCATGACCGCTTTCCATAACAAGACCTATTCTGCCATAGGTCTGCATAACGTGTTCGTTGAACTGTTCTATGGTGTTCATTTTTATCACTCTTTTCAATATGTATTGATATTTTATATAAACTGTGTACCGATACCCTCGTTAGAGAGCAGCTCGATAAGTATCGAGTGCGGTACTCTGCCGTCAATGATAGTGGTCTTTTTAACGCCACGTCTTACGGCTTCAACACAGCAGTCTATCTTTGGTATCATTCCGCCGCTTATGATGCCTTTCTTTTTGAGATAAGGCACATCGCTGACGTTTACCTGTGGGATAAGTGTAGAATCATCGTCCTTGTCCTCCAGCAGACCAACTATATCCGTCATAAGAATAAGTTTTTCCGCTCTCAAGCAAGAGGCTATCCTAGCCGCCGCAGTGTCAGCATTGATATTGTAAGACTGTCCGTCCTCGCCAACGCCAACTGTGGAGATTATAGGAACATAACCGTTGTTAAGTGCGTCAACTATAGGCTTTGTCGTCACCTTTTTGATGTCGCCCACAAAACCAAGGTCAACTTCGCTGTCAAGCTTCTGCGCAAGTATCATCTGCCCGTCACAGCCGCAAAGACCGAGAGCCTTTCCGCCATGGAGCTGCAAAGCGCAAACAAGCTCCTTGTTTACCTTTCCGCACAGCACCATTTTAACGATATCTATAGTTTCAGCGTCAGTGTATCTCAGACCGTTTATGAACTTGCTTTCAATGCCGACTCTTTTGAGCATTGCATTTATCTCAGGGCCACCGCCATGAACAAGAACTACCTTTATGCCTACCTCGCTTAGAAGCACGATATCGCTCATAACAGCTTCTTTAAGCTCAGCGTTTGTCATAGCGTTGCCACCGTATTTTACAACGACTATCTTGTCGTGGTATTTCTGAATGTGTGGCAGAGCGTCAATAAGTATCTGACTTCTGATTTTATTGCTTATGTCCATTTCTCATTCTTCTTTCCTATACTGATTTTATGTCTTAGCTTCTGTAATCGCCGTTTATCTTAACATAATCATATGTAAGGTCACAGCCCCATGCAGTGGCAGTGCCGTTGCCGTCGCCGATAGAAACGCTTATTGTGATCTCGTCCTCAAGAAGAACGGTCTTAGCCACTTCCTCAGAGAACTCTATGCCTGCGCCGTTGTGGCAAACGTGTATCTCTCCTGCCTTTGATGACAGTGAAACGTCCACCTTGTTTATGTCAAAATCAGCTTCAGCGTATCCAACAGCGCAGAGTATCCTGCCCCAGTTAGCGTCAGCACCGAACATTGCACACTTGAAAAGCGGCGAGCATATAACGCTCTTTGCAACGATTATAGCGGTGTCAAGGTCTTTTGCACCGGTAACAGTACATTCAAGAAGCTTAGTTGCACCCTCGCCGTCCTTTGCGAGCATTTTTGTAATGTTCATCATAACGATATAAAGAGCCTTTTTGAACACCTCGTAGCTCTCACCCTCGGCTGTTATCTCGGCATTTCCTGCAAGTCCGTTAGCCATAACAGCACAGGTATCGTTCGTTGACTGGTCACCGTCAACAGACAGGCAGTTATATGTTATCTTGACGATATCAGTAAGAGCCTTTTTGAGCATTTCGGAGGATACAGCGCAGTCTGTAGTGATAACATTTAGCGTAGTCGCCATGTTAGGGTGTATCATACCGCTGCCCTTGCCCATGCCGCCAACGTGGCAGATCTTGCCGTCAAGCTCAAACTCAACAGCCACTTCCTTTTTCACTGTATCAGTAGTCATGATAGCAATAGCGGCTTTTTCGTTGCCCTCATAGGAAAGCCCCTCATAAAGCTCGTCTATCTTAGCTTCGATAGGTTCAAGAGGAAGTATCTGACCTATGACGCCTGTCTGAGCGATAAGAATTTCCTCAGGCTTAACGCCCATTTTCTCGGCAGTCATCTCGCACATTTTGTAAGCCTTTTCCTCACCGTCAGCGTTGCAGGTGTTAGCGTTTTTGGAGTTGAGGATAAAGCCCTTAGCCTTGCCGCCTGTTTTAGCAAGATTTTTCTGAGAAATAGTAACAGGAGCACCCTTGACCTTATTCTGAGTAAAAACGCCGGCGGCTGAACACATAACGTCAGACTCCACAAGGCAGAGGTCAGGCTTTTTTGTAGGGTTTTCCTTTATGCCGCAATAAAGACCGTTAGCCTTAAAGCCCTTTGCAGCACACACGCCGCCGTCTACATACTTATAGCCGTCGAAATTTTTCTTTGATATCTCTTTCATATTCAAAACTCCTTACAAAATTTTCACACTAATTAGATCAGGACAGATTTTTTCTATTAATTATTTCTGTAGGGGCGAACAGCTTTCGCCCGCTTATTTTTTCCGCACTTTTATATTCGCACTCATTGGTCGGGGATTGCTCTCCTTTGTGGGGGAGCTTATTGTCGCCGTTGGCGAGTCATTTGAAGACGCTTCGCTGTTCAAATGACAAAAGCGGCGGAGTTTTGTTGGTTTTTAGGCTTGGTTGAGAAATTTTACTTCGGTTTGTTTTATTTTTTTGTCCGCCGCTTTTTTTAGACCGTACTTTTGTGGAGGGGGCTCTGCCCCCTGTTGGGTTTGATTTTGCTTTTGGCTTTATTTTGCCCCCGCTGGGG
>ENA-OPFG01001680-OPFG01001680.1-human-gut-metagenome-genome-assembly--contig:-NODE-1680-length-11031-cov-2.105412_pt1 | contig 11031 bp, 10 predicted proteins | sample MGYA00241304_ERZ501542 | MGnify/ENA primary metagenome ERZ501542 (study PRJEB25962, sample SAMEA2042427) | human gut metagenome | biome: human gut; feature: human-associated habitat; material: faeces...
ATAAAAAAGTCTCTGATTCTCTTTTTTCTTGGTGTAATCGTTAAAACTATCATGGTGTTACCCTCCCTGTATGTATGTTTTTTGTTGTCCAGACAAGCATTCATCGAATCTTCCCGGGTGGGCTGTCCATGGGGTTAATATTCTCTAACCTGTTTTATTACTTTTCCGCATATCTTCAACGTTTCCAGTTCTTCCACCGGTACGAACTCCGCACGGTGCACCGGATTAGAAAAAATCAACCATTTGCCGCAAGCTGTTGTTGTAAGTCTACAAAATTTTTGATTTCCTTTGTATTCAATTACATATATGCCGCTTTCTCCGGTCTTTTCTTCGGGGTCAATATATAGAGTATCACCCGGCATTATTTCCGGCTGCATTCCTGCGCAGCTTTCCGGATCTGTTGCAATAGTAACCATTTTACAAGCCTCCTTTTCTTTTCCTTGACAAGGAAGCACACGCACAATAAAATAAAATAGTGGTGGTTTCATCATCGAGAATTATTTTGTTAAGGTTTCCCGGTGCTTTGGTCGGTGCGTGGGGAACCTTATTTTTTTACTTAAATAGTTTTTTTAAGTACTCTTTGTACTCTTTCACTAATTCATCTCTTTGAATTTTAGTAAATACATTTACAAAACCCGGGTATTTTTCCCCGTGACTTTTTTCGTACTCTTTTTTGTAGTCCTTACAAAATTCTACGATAAATTTGTGATAATCTTTTGCGGCCGAATTTTTTAGCAAGTTAATGTCAGCCTTCTTAGAATTAGCGATATTGCTTATGCTTTTATACTCTGCCAATAACTCCGCTTCTGTCTGTTCGATATACTCCGCCGCCGCATTATCAAATGCGCTTGCAAGTGTCGAATCCTGAATATACATTGTTTTCTATCTCCTTTCTCAAAACTAGGTTATATAACCTTGTATGTATATATTACCATGTTTTGTGTATGATTGCAATATGCAAAGTTATATAACTTGAAATATTTTTAATATGATTGTATAATAATTGCATCGTGCAGAATGGAGGTATAAAATGGCTATCGGAAAAGATAAAACACAGGTGCTTTTAACCTTAACCAAAGAAGATAAAGCAGAATTGCAGCGGATCGCCGACAATGAAAACCGCTCATTTACCAATCTGATAAATACAATTATTAAAAACTATCTTAAATCACAGAGAGAGAGTTAACACCCGGCAAAATAATAACCGGGTGTTTTTCTTTGCCCTTTCTACGCTCTGTATTGCCGTTTTAATGCTCTCAACGTGCTTTTGTGTATAAACCTGCCATTAAAAGCATCAAAAGGGCAATATAAGGCTCTTACACACTCACAGCGATATATTAGTATCTGCTCCCCACTGCATTAAAAGCGCTAAACCCTGCCGATCCGTATTTTATTTGTGCATTGTCCTGTGCTTCCTGCCACATTATCTTGGTTTCCTCTTCAACGGTTGCTTTCCACACGGTACGCATTAAACAATTTTTGACAGCTCCGCCCTGTCTCGCCGCTGCTTTTACTCTCTTTCGGCTTTCTGTATCGTTCACATCTAACACAATGCCGGATGATCTAAGCGTCCTGCGTTCAAAAGAGCGCAATGCCGGAGCAGAAAAGTCATCATCGGATAAGTATTCTCTGTTAATCTCCAACCGTTCGTGCAGCCTCTGGAAGTGATCCCCAGATATAAGCGTCTCGCCGTTTACATCACTCTTTGCAATATCTATAGCGGCCGCCTGATTGTCTTTGTATATCTGTATAAAGCTAAGTAAATAGCCCTCTTCATCATCGAACAAAGTCAAATAGTAGTTCGGATCTGGCATCTTAAAACGCTCTTTGAGAATTGCGGCGGCGTTGGTGTTATCCCTTGTCAATCGTGACAATAATTTCATCGCCCAATAATGACCGGCGCACTTTTCAAGCAATACACCAATTTCAAACTCAGTAAAATCTCCGCCGGTTGCCTCTGCTGCGTTCTTGATCTCCTCGAAAGTGGTGTCGTGTGCGCCCTCTGATACTGAATTTTCGACCGTTGCGCGTGCATTCGCAAAAGCGGATGTGATTGAATCTCGCGCCGTGTCTCTAACCATCTGCATAGCTGCCGCCGTTGCCGCTCTGACTTTGCTTTCCTGCTCGTTCTTGTGTTCTTCCGTGTAAATTGTCTGTGATCTTATTTCGGCGATCTGCTCCGCCTGTGCCTTTGCTGCCTGGTTGATTGCAACAATAAAATCTTTCGTTGTTTTCTCTAATGCTCTGCTTAACATGACTTTTTTCCTTTCCTCAATCTTCTTTTTTTAGATGTCAACGCGCTCGCACAAATAGGGCGGTTATCCATCCTCTAAAATGTCTGTGAAATCCGGTTCAATATCTCCGGCGGTTATTTGCGGAATGCCTTTTACAATTTCCTCTGCTGTCGGTAAAGAATCCATTTGATTAACTGGAACTGCAGAAACATCATATTGATCTTTATAACCAAAATGATTTTTAAGAAGAAAGCACGATGTAGCCGGGTTTATCTTTCCGCAAATGCTCCATTGTTCCAATAATGCAGCAATAACCTGTTTTGCTCTTCCTACTATTTCCCCTTTCTTCCCTCCTGCCTGCTCCCACTTCCATAAATTTTGTCGCGATGTTCCTATGCACAACGCCATAAGCTCAACCCCTGGGCGTAACTGTTTTTCTGTGCACCATTCAAAAAAATACCGTACACGGCTTTCTAATTCGTCTGGGTCATTAGTATTTATTTTGGGAAGTTCTCGCAATTCTTCCATAGCTGCGACCATTCCGCCCATTTCCTCCGGTTTTAATGCTGGTTGTTGAGCGTTGGGAAAGTTGCTTTTCGGGTTTCCTTTCGCCATCCTTTTCGCCTCCTCTCTCCATCGTAGATTTTTATTTTATTCGGGAACCTTAGCACCTCCGCCGTGGTTCCCAGTTAAAACCTGTACTATTTATCCGTCCATTTCTCGCCCTGTAATGCAAACTGTGTTGCACCGTTAGGTTGTACCGCAAAACGTGCCATTTTAAAAGAATTTGCACCCATGATGCGCATACAGTACCAGTCAACATTATTGATGTGCCTAAAAAGCATTTCTGTATAATTCTTGTGTACTTCTACAGTGAACAAAATACAATTTTCTAAAATAGTATCAAGACAAAGTGGATCAACCGAGATATAATGCAAGTTATCCTCTGGCGGTTCGCCATGTTCAGAAATGTAGTTCATAATTTCGTTAAATTCCATCATGTGCCCTCCTCTCTATACCCATGTGTCTACTACATTAACTCTGTCTAATAGTAATTCTTCTTTTGTGGGAGGTTTCGGGATTAACTTATCCCAGATAATCCCTTTCCATCCATTCGCCATGCATTCATCTATCAGATTGCACACTTTTTTATCTCCGTATTGCTCGGATTGCTTGCGTACTTGTGAAATAAGTGATTTTATACCGGTTTCTTTATATGCCTCCTTACGTTCCATCTTGTAAGTTACCCAATCTTTCATTTTTTCTGATAACATTTCTGATAATTCGTAATCATGGTAAAGTCTTTCATAAATCTGCAGGCTGTTTTCTTCTTTTCTCTTCTTTTTCTCTGGTTTTATATCTTTCTCTATATCTTTCTTTATATCTATCTCTTCTCTATCTCTTAATAAGGGGACATTGTCTTGACATTCGTTGGACGCATTTGGACACCCTTGGACATTGTCCATTTCTTGCGCTGTTTGTCTTTCTCTCTGCTTTCTTTTCAACTCCGCCCAATGGGTTTCTGATGCCATCATATCCACTATTTGCGGCATGAAGAATGTATTTTCTTTTCGCTCAATAAGTCCGTATTGTTCAAATAAAGAAATACCCATTTTTACAATCTCCGGAGAGGTGTCCGTTATCATTGCTATAATTTCTTCGCTGTAGGGTCTCCCGTTAAAAAGTAAATACCCCTCAGATTCTATTGATCTGCATAATAACTTAAGATAAAGAAGTACTAGCTCTTTTCCGTTTGGTGCTTTTTCGATAAGTCTGATTTCTGTTTTGTCAAAAAAATCACCCATTAGCTTTAACCAGAAGTACCGCTTTGCTCCCATCGCTCCTCCTTTCTGGTGATAAACTCTAACCGTTACATTTTCCATACAGTGTAATACTGTGTAATGCAATCGTTACAATTCATTAACATTCTCAATATATTCTTCAATTCTTTTTCGCTTGTATAAGCACCTCCGCCCTACTCTGATCTCTGCGTCTGCCTGTCTGGCAATTTTTAACGCCGTACCTCTTCCGCATTGCAAAGCATCCTGCAAGCCCTGAACATCAAGTAGTATTGCTTCTCCTGTATTAGTTCGGTTAAATTGTGTTACGTTTGCCATGTGTTTTCCTCCTTTTCTTTTGGCTTTTGATGAGGTGTACACACTGTATTAAAAAATTCTTTCTGTGTGCTTTCCTCCGTATGATGTATATATGCATCAGTTGACTACACACGGAGAATAACACGACCAAAACGAAAAGGATATTGACTAAATAAACAAGGATTTTTCCCATAAAATCAACATTGTACAGTCCGTTAAACATTGCGGTTCGTTCTTTGTATAGCGGACTATACAACGCTTTTTTCTGTAATATTCCCAAACACTGAAAAACACTGTTCGTTTTTGATTTTTTTAATTTTATTGTGCAATATCACTATTTCAACAATAAAATTTTTATGTTGGTTGGAAAGAGAAACCGTTGCGGCTCTTCTGTTCGCGTACTGCGTCCGTTATGGTCTTTCCTCCAATCTCCACAATAGTTTGCTCGTTTTTGTCTGCCTGCCGCTTTGCCTGTGTTTCTACGTTCTGAATTGCCGGAACTATAACAGATTCTGCTATCTCCCTAAATGCTGCCGTTAGTGGATTATCTGTCACGATTGCAGCTTGTACGGCTCCGCTTATACTGCTATGTGTGTATCTCTGTACGCTTATATCACGGAAATCTTCTCCATAATTTACCCGGTAATCTTTTAATGCCGCATCATTGATTGATAACCTCGGATTTATAGAAACATTGTCAAAAGGTGCAAGCCATCCAGAAACAGCCTTTTTCGTGCTTTCTCCGGCGGTATCAATGCCCTTGTTGAATCCCTGCACAGTATACAATCCGAATTGTTCAAACACCTTTGATGGGCTGTTTATATCAAGTTTTTCTTTGAACCAGTCTGTGACTTTAGAGGCCCACGACTTAACGGCATCCTCACAGTCTCTATAAAAACTGTTGATTCCATCACGGAAGCCATGGATCACGTTTTTAGCGAATCCCTGGAACGATGAGACGCTTGCCGTATCAGAAAACCATGATTTTACTTTATTCGCCCATGTTTTAATACTGGTTTGACAATCGCTGTATGATGTTGTGATTTTTCCCTTAAATCCGCTTATAATATTACCGGCAAAGGTCGAAAACTTTGTACTATTAATAGATCCGTGCGAACTGCTTGTAAAATAATCGCGTATATCTGAGGCCCATGTGGATATTTTGTCCCTAACTGTTGTGTATGTGCTTCCTATCTTCTCCCGGAACCCAGAAACAACCTTGTTTGCATAATTACTAAAAGTGGTTAAGTTTATCGCACCTTTGCCGGATCCTGTGAAATAATCCTTTATGTCTGAGGCCCATGTGGAAATATTGGAACGTACCGTTGTATAAACATTTCCGATTTTGTCCCTAAATCCAGAAACAACCTTGTTTGCATAATCCGCCCATGTTGTGGAGTTTATAGAGCCGTGAGAACTTCCGGAAAAATAATCTTTCACATCAGAAGCCCACGCAGATATTTTATCTCTTGTCGAAGTATAAGCATTGCCTATCTTGTCCTTAAAACCGGTTATGATGTTCTGACCGTAATTCTCCCATGTTGATTTGCATATTTTCCCGAATGATGTACCGGAAAACCAATCTTTTATTTTACCGGTCCACTCTAAAACTTTGTCGCGGCATTCTGAAAACTTGCCAGAGATACCAGAGAGAAAACCATCTACAACATAGCCGCCCATTATCTTCATTTCTTTTGATGGGCTGTGTATTCCGAATGCATCTTTGAACCCATCTATAAAAGGCTGAAACAGGTTGTTTTTTATCCATGTACCGCAGTTTTTCAATGCATCGGTGATTCCGTTCCATAATCCGGCGATAATGTTCCCGCCTGCGTCCTCAATGTAATCGTTGAAATAATCTGACAAGTTGCCCCAGGCTTTTTTGAGCATATCCCAGATACTGCCGACTAAATCAATCGCACCCTTTACCGCAGAACCGAGAAGTTTTCCCAAACTCTTAGACACACCGGACCAGTCGAAACTTGTGAAAAAGTCTTTTATTGCATCAACAATGTACTGCGGAACTGCCGCCCAGTCTGTACTGGAAACAACCCCATAAAGGAAATCAGCTAAAGCCTTTATTGCATTTGATAAAGCTGTACCGATTGAAGACCATGAAAGATTTTTGAAAAATCCGCCGATAGCTGAGACAATCCCTTTTCCTAATGCGGCGAAATCCGTTTTCTTTACAAATCCGTTAAATGTATCAAATAATCCTGTTACAGCTTTTCCAATAGCTGCGCCGCCTTTGCTCCACTTAATGCCTTTTATTGCCGTTGTTATAGCGGTTCCTATACTCTCCCCTAAATTTGTAAAGTCAAAAGTTGACACAAAATCATAAAGCAGATCAATAATAGAATTGAACCCATTACACACCAAAGAGCCAACCGCCGGCCAGTCCATCACATTTACGGCGGAATTTAGGCCGGTTGCAAGTGATCGTCCTATCAGTCCCCAGTCTATTGTTGTTAAAAGCGTATTTGCAAACACTAAAGCCGTATTGATACCCTCGCCGATGGTAGTACCAACCAGAGACCAATCTAACGCCCCAACAAAGCCGTTTATAAATGTTCCTATACTCTGCGCTATCTTCTTTGATGTTTCTTTGATTTTCGCCCAGTCTATGCCCTCTAGTGCTGCGTTGATCTTTTCCGCCACCATTGCGCCAATTTCTGAAAAATCCGCCTTTTCCCATGCGTCCTTTATCATCTGTGCGAGATTTGCGAACTTGTCCCCGACTTTCTCAGTCTCGAAAGAGTCCGCCGGATTAGTTGCACCAGATCCGTTGCTGTTATCGCTGTTGTTGTCCTGCAATATATTTAACTCATCAATCCCAGCTGTAGCCGTTGCAAGTTTCTTTGTACTCGCTGTTGCTTTGTCGAGACTTTCCGCATAATTTCCTACAACCTTTTTTGCATGAGTAAATGTTGACTTTCCTGTTAATGCAGCGAAAAATTGACCGATGGCGTTCGTTGCCTCTATTAGCTTTGATATAAAAGCGTTAACAATAGGGGTAACGGCATTTATAAGCGGTTCAAATGCTGCAATTATGCTATTTCCAAGCTGTTTCAACCCGGACTGCATGGCGGAAATATTTTTATTGAACTCTGTACCCTTTGCCGCCGAATACTGCGCCAGTGTGTCAAAGCCCTGTTTCATGGTGTTTAATAATGCCGTGATTGCCCGGCGTAATACCATAAATGCAAATAAGCGTGTTGCGCTCCTTATTTTCTTACCAAGTCCGTTAAATGCTGCACCAAGTTTGGGGATCTGAGATTTTAAGCCTTTCAATGCTCCGGCGGCTTTCTTACACGCTGCAACAATCCCGGAACCAATAGAACCCAGTTTTGCAAAAGCTCCCTTTACTGCTCCACTAATTCCAGAAAGTACCGTTTTTAGGCGGCTTGTCTGCTCTGTTGCACCTGTCAGAGAATTTTTATAATTTCGCATCTGCTCCGATGCTTCCGCTAAATCCTGCGCCGCCCTCTCGTATGTCGTAGAATCAAAAGCCTTTGCTCCGCTCTCCATCTGCTTCATGGTGTACTTTGCCTGGTTCATGCCGTCTATGAGGTCCTGCATATCTGCGTTGAACTTCTCCGCACCAGATCCAAGCGAGATTTTTTCACGAATGCCAGAAAATGCCGTCTTTAACTGTTCGGCTATGCCTTTTAGTGCCTGCATCTTTCCGCCCATTTTCTGGACATTCTCCGCCGCTTCTGTCTCGGTCTGTGCTGTCTCCGCAAATGACTGTTTTATATTATTCGCCGCATATGTCGCCACGCTTTCGACTTTTTCCACATCCTCAACAGATCCGATTTTGGATTTTATAACGTTTTCGTCTGTTGTGCCGTAGTTCTGCAGATTCTCCGCCCAGTTTGGTTTTTCCCAGAAATTTAGCGGCTTTTGTGCGTTTACTTTATCCATAGCCGCGTATAACTGATCTAAAGTATTGCACACGTCCGCAATATCATATTGCAAGTTTCTATACTGTTTTGAATTTTCATTAACTCCCGATACTGTTTTAAGCTTGTTTTCTTTGCTCAACAATGTATCAAGCCGGGCCTCTGCCTGTGTGATTTGCTTTCTTAGTTCTTCTGTGTTTCCTGATGCTTTAATATTAGAAAACGCTGTTTGCAGTTTCTTCTGGAAGTCCTCAAAACTTTCCATTTCCTGCCGTAATTTCTTTGTATTGATGCCATTCAAAGCCGTTTTCATAGCTTTCAGGCTCTCTATAGTCTTATCTATCCCTTTATCTGCCTTTTGCGTCGTTGCTTCGATTTCAAGGGTGATACTATCCACTTTATCCGCCACGCTTAACACCGCCTTTCATTTTCCGGCATTAAAAAAGAGCCGGGGTTTTCTCTCGGCTCTACGCGGCTCTAATTGATTAGATGCTTATTTCTTAGATCCTACGATAACGGCAACACATAAAAAAGCCGTAACGCATACGATTGTTGTACAAATAACAGCGATCATTTTTCTTTGCTCCTTTCCTCATAACCTATTTTGTAGGCTTTTCTTATTGAATCAACAAGCCAGTTCTGAAATTCTCCCGGCGTGTTGTATCCATCCACAACAATTTTTTCAAGTTCTGCCAATCTGCTATTTTGTGTCTCTGCATCAGAATAGCCGGCATTATAAGCAACGGTTATAATTTCCGTAACTGCTCCGGCATCCTCCAATTTTTTCACAGTTGGCAATGTGCAACCGTACATTTTCCCATATACGGCGATTTTATGCTTTACTTTTCCCATCCCTACACCTCTACAATCTCGCTAGGGCTGCAATTAAGGCACACAGCTATTTTATTTATGGTTTTTATTGTCGGCTCCCTCTGTCCTCTTAAAATAGCCGTTATTGTGCAATTACGAACGCCGCACCCTTTGGCAAGCTGTTCTTGTGTCAAATCTTTTGCACACATCAGATCAATAATCTTTGCTTTGTTTGCTTTCATCGTGATACCTCCATAAACAGAAAAAAGCCGGATGATTTACACCCGGCTCATGGCTCTACTTGTCGTTATTTGATTATATTTTATAGGATTTTTTTAGATTTAACAATATTTTATCGGTAACACCGATTTTTTACCTTGAAAAAATAGGCTAACCTGTGGTATATTGAAGATAGAAAAAGGGAAAGCCAGAGAAGCGGCTACCCTCAACAGTGATTTACCTAATTACTTAGGCCGTCAACTATTCGCAGTAGTTGGCGGCTATTTTCGTTTATCCTTGAAAATCTTATAGCAAAGACCAACAAGGGCAACAATGAATATACAAAACTGAATCAAATCAGAATATGTAACCATTGGCAACGCCCTCCTTTCTTTCGTCTGGAGGGTTAGCCCCTCCGATAAAGAGGGTAAGCCGCCCGGCTCTCTGGTTTCCCATGTATTTATATTATCATCTTACTGTAAGGCTTTCAATCAAATTCTGACCGGATCGCCTTTTTTATTTTTGGAAAATTTACGGGGGTGAGTTGGCGGCGGCTCGCCCGGAAATACACCCCCCACCCAGGGCCTCCGCTCCGTTCGCCCGGTTCTTTCTGTGCGGCTGCCATCTACAGCCGGGACGCACACCAGAATCACACAAGATCATGTTTTATTTTATATTTTGTCACAAGATTGTCACAAAAAGCATATAAAAAAGCCTCGGAGTGCTGATTTTACTAGCATTCCAAGGCTTTACATATCAAGTAAAAATACTTGATACTTTTATTTTTATATCATAGTGCGTACAATTCTTGGCTTATAGCCCTTCTTCTCGAGCGCAGCAATAATCTGCTCCTTGTGCTCTGTACCAAAACACTCAAGCGTGATGCGAAGCTCGACAGCCGCACTTCTGTTTGTAGTGACAAACTGGTTATGCTCCAGCTTGATTACATTGCCCTGTACATCGGCAAGAGTCTGTGAAACCTTGGCAAGCTCGCCCGGCTTATCCGGCAGAAGCACTGAAACAGTAAAGATCCTGTCTCTGAAAATAAGCCCCTGCTGTACAACTGATGACATGGTAATAACATCCATGTTGCCGCCACTTAGGATAGAAACCACTCTCTTGTCCTTTACTCCGAGATGCTTAAGCGCAGCTACAGTCAGAAGACCTGAGTTTTCGACTATCATCTTGTGATTCTCAACCATGTCAAGGAAGGCCACGATAAGCTCGTCATCCTCCACTGTGATAATATCATCAAGATTTTTCTTTATGTATGGGAAAATATTTGAGCCCGGTGTCTTTACCGCTGTTCCGTCTGCAATAGTATTTACACTTGGTAAAGTGGTCACCTTGCCGTTCTTAAATGACTCCTGCATACAATTGGCACCGGCCGGCTCCACTCCGATAACCTTAATCTTTGGGTTTAAGAGCTTTGCAAGTGTGGATACACCTGTTGCCAGCCCGCCGCCGCCGATTGGAACGAGGATGTACTCAACAAGCGGAAGCTCCTTGAATATCTCCATAGCAATAGTTCCCTGTCCTGTTGCGACAGCTAAATCATCAAACGGATGGATAAATGTGTAGCCCTCTTTCTCTGCAAGCTCATATGCCTTGGCACATGCCTCATCATACACATCTCCGTAAAGCACAACCTCTGCGCCGTAACTCTTGGTACGGTTTACTTTGATCAATGGGGTTGTCGTAGGCATAACGATCACAGCTTTTACACCAAAGATTTTTGCAGCATAAGCAACTCCCTGTGCATGGTTTCCG
>ENA-OPFG01001684-OPFG01001684.1-human-gut-metagenome-genome-assembly--contig:-NODE-1684-length-11010-cov-1.258512_pt1 | contig 11010 bp, 15 predicted proteins | sample MGYA00241304_ERZ501542 | MGnify/ENA primary metagenome ERZ501542 (study PRJEB25962, sample SAMEA2042427) | human gut metagenome | biome: human gut; feature: human-associated habitat; material: faeces...
CGTAAATCATGCTGAAAGCGATGAAGCAAATACAATACAGCAGCATGGAACGGTCATACACGGTTATAAACAGCGAGCCTGCAAAATAGTTTTGCCTGATAGATGGATCAGAGTCCAAGCATAGCATGATTAGTAGTACAAGCATATAGCTAAACATAAAAAACAGGCCTGTTCTTATTGATATTGATAAGGCTTTAAATCTATATGCAGTCTGCTTAGGCATCTTTTGATATGGTTCGCTACCATCTGTCAAGAATTCTCCGCAAAACACAAATGAAGCAATAAATGGTGCAAAAAGGGCCATTATCGGATTATCGTATACTGCTCCGTAAATAAACGAATTGAGTGTGCCAATCATCTTTTGATTCGATATTTCTGTTATTTGCACATTTCTATAGAGTATTGCAATACAAGAAATTGCCATAAGCAATAGGCATATATAAAGATGCTTATTCCGAATGCATCTTTTCAGATCAGAGACAAAAACCTTAAAAAAATCATTTAGCATTATGTTTACCTCTTATCGACCTTACCAAACTTTGTTGCTGAAGGAGGATCAGTGCCGTAAATAAGGAAATTAAAATTATCCAAACGGCTAGGGATACATAAAATGAAATCCGAGTAGCATCATTTGATGTGGGTGCAACTGCTTCTGAATAAAAAATTGTTGAATGCTCAAGTAAAGTAAAGCCTAATGGCTGATAAATATTTAACACCTCATAGAACCATCGATCGATAACGGTAAAAAGCAAAACAAAAAAACCCATTGGCAAATTGCTCTTAAAATTGATTACGCTGATAAATATCATGCAAAAATTACTCTTTAGTAATAATAGCAAAATAGTGAGCAAAAGTGATGGTAATGCGCTTAAAGTATTTTTGGTGTCTATTTGGAAAGTGTTGTATGGAAAAGATATGCTCCCGTTTTTAATGATATAAGTTAACAGGCAGCATATAGTGCTTAATAAGATCAAAAAAATAGATGTTAGAAGGATATCCAGAAATATGTGTGTTGATGCATTCTGCCGATAATTACTTGTATTCACGTCGCCTTTAATTAGAATAATCGCAAAGATCAAATAGTAGCATATGAAATACGGATTATTCAGTTCATAAATCAACCATTCTGTACCTGTTAAAGTTGAGATGCTACCAGCATCTGATAGTACAGCACAAAACAGAAATATGGATAGAACAATCCAACGAAATATATGCGTGGGTAGATGTTTTTTCATACCTTCTCCTCTTTGCTTATTTGGATTAGGCATCCGAAAAGTTCAGATGCCTAACCTGTCTAAAACTTAGGAATCATGCCCAACCAAATAATTCCCTGTGGACTTAATCGCATAGTTGGGGTTGCCTACGAACTTGAAATAGAAATTGGTAGTATAAGCGTAGTCTCTACTTAGACTGTATCCATCGAAGTCGTTTGTGGCGCTCATCCTAGCTGCATAAGCCGAAGCCTTTGTCGATTTATCGGAAAGATATGGTCTTGTAGTGAAATGCCCATTAGAGCCTCCATCCAATGTGGAGAATGTGTATACAGAGCATAAATACTGCTGCGCATTGTAAGTCGCATTCCGCTTTACAGTGTTTGAGGACCAAAGCGTTCCATTAACACCTAGCCGGCTTATGCTGTAGCTTTTAACGGAGTCGGTGTAATCATCGGCATGTGCCACTGTCATCATTGAGAGCACAAACACAAGTACAAATATTAACGCTAGTGTCTTTTTCATATTTTTTCCTTTCAGATTCCGTAGTTGCTAAGTCATCAATCATCAGCTACAATTTAGTCATACCCTTGCAAATTGGCATCGCCTTTTCAGCGATGTGAGCCGCCCGCTCATGAAATGCAGGGGTATTTTACATATTCGCAATCATAAGCATCCCTCCCTCGTCACCGGGTCACAGACGGCTTTTGAATTGAGATTCAGCCATCTCTGCTATATAGACACCTGAGGAAGGGGTAAATCTGTCATAAAAATCCAAAATAAATAAAAATATATTTTTGAAACCGGCGAAAGATTTTTCGTAGTTGAGGTGTCATATAAACAGCGGTTTATCTGCAAATATATTTTTTAGGAGGCTTCTAATATGAAGAAAAGAATCCTTTCCCTTGCGCTTATCCTTATCCTGTGCCTTTCAATCTGTACCGCAGCTTTAGCGGCAACCCGCCAGGCCGGCGGGCGCTGCTATATGAACAACACCGGGCGCTCGGTATCTTTCAGCGGATATTCCACGTCCGCTCAAACAGAGGACACCATAGGCATAACAGTAATTCTCTGGGAACAGCGAGGGACTACCTGGTATGAAGTAGCGAGAGCTTCCAGCCAGCTAAGAAATACTGACTATGCAGATGCGTCAGGAACAAAAACCGTAGATGGCGGACACTACTATAAGGTTACTGGTACGCATACTTCTTCAAAAAATGGCACGAGCTATTCCGTAACATCAGAAACTTCCAGTAAATGGATTCCGTAATAATAAAGATTAAACATGAAAACAGGCTGCCAGTTGCGGCAGCCTGTTTGTGTTTTAACTCACATATTTTAAGTTCATTATAACTTCTTTCAGTTCTTCAACGGATAACATTGTGCTGCTTATATTTAAATCATGCCCCGTGTCAAATGCTTCTGCATACACCGTACCGTCCTCCATTGTTGACAAATATGCTTTAATCCCAATTGCCAGCTCTATTGTATTTATGCTGTCTTCCGTTGTGCTATTGGCCCCACTCCAGAGTGCAGAATCATTATAAAACGACTGCACAACAGCATATTTTTTTCCATCGGTTCGGGTATATTTGCTCCTTATAACAAGTGAATCATCGCCGACTATGTGCACAGAGAACGATAACAGGACGTCGTCACTGCCGTCCGGAATTACGACCTGTCGCCCGGTAGCCTCTGCAACGGTCTCCAAACTTCCAAACTCTGCGGGGAGCGCCGCAAAATCGATCGGTTTCACATATCCCTCGGCGTCTTCATTGCGGGACAATAGAGAGCCGTCAAACACGCTGACAATGACATTGTAGATACCTTTTGCAAATGCAGTGCCGGCTTCTGTCATGGTGAAAAGGCCAAATACAATTAACAGCACCGACAAACATATCAATCCCCTGCGCAGAACGAAATAGCGTCCTCTACTCACGGTGCTGAAAAGCGTTTTCCCTGATGATATGGTTGCACTGGAGACAGGCTCAGGTATGCCAAGCTCAACTCTCGCCTGACGGAGCACTTCATGCCCGTCAGGAATTTCCCTGCCTTGGAGCCGGGCTTTTGCTTCGCTCATGGACAGCAATCCATTCTTCCTGTGGAAGAACGGATGCGCTGCGGCCAACCTCTTCGTTCTGTACCATATGACCTGTTCTCTTATTCTTCTCATTGTTTTACACCTCTCACAGCAGAGTTAAAACATCGATATGCCGAAGCATATCAGGCGCATTTTTTGCTAAGGCATCGCGCATACGTTTGAGTCGCAATGAAACAGCGTTTGGCGTTAGGCCCAACTTTCTGGCGATGGTTTCTATGGGCACACCATCAAGGTAGTGTTCGATAAATATCTGCCGCATCTCTGGACTGTATTTTTGTAAATAAGCCTCAATCGATATCACCCACTCTACATAATCATATGCAACGTCAGAATCGGGATGGCGGCATATTTCAGATAGAACTACAGGGTCATAAGCCTCCGATCTGGATTCCTTTCGCAAGTAATTCAGTGTTGTGCGATATATGCACTGCGTTACATAAGCGCCCGGATGCTTCAAGTTGCTTAACTCATCCTGCTTTGCAAGCAAAGTAACAGCTACGTTGTGTAGAATATCCTGCGCCCTGTCTACATCTTTGATCATCATGACCGCGCATAACAGCAAACTTTTATAGTTCCTTTCAAAATACTCGATGACGTCCAAGCAGTCCCTCCTGTGCAGGTTAGGAGTAAGTATGACAGTACGCACGCCGGAATTTATCATCTACTATATAGACACCGCAGCCGGCAAAAATCTTTCGCAACACATTTATCTTTATTGAAGCGAATGAGCATACTGACACATTTATTATGACACATCAGGAAGGAAAAATCTGTCATAAATCTCCAAAATATATTATCTAGCAAAGAACAGCGGGCTTTTCAGTCCCGCTGTTCTCCATCATTTGGTTGATTAGCATCCCGCCTCACTTCAGCGATAAAAACATCAAAGGGCTTAAACCCTCGTGAGAGGGCGTTCTCCGCCTCGGCAAGCGAAGCAGCCGTATGACCATCCAGCGCCCTCAGCAGTTCCTCTAACCATTTCTTTTCACACATAAAGCAATCATCTCCTGACCAATTAGTTATATGCGATGTTATTGAACACCGTGCTGCGTTCTTCTGCTTCACATCGAGTTAGCTGTAAGAGATATTTTAAAATACTCTGAGCTAATTTTCAATCAGATATGGGTACGCTAAGCTAATAAATATAGGAGCAGGAATATGAAGTGTGAAAAGGAACTGGCGCTTCTGCGGGAAGCTATCCGTAAAGGGCGCAAAAACAAAAAAATAACGCAAGAAGAGCTGGCGGAAAAGCTGGAGGTATCTCCAACGCATGTGAAGCATATCGAAAGCGGCCATCGTAAGCCATCGATTGAAATACTGTTCGAGATTACCAAAATCTTGAATATATCCTTGGACGGCGTTGTTTTCAGCAAAAACGAAAGCGCGCGCACAGATACTCGCAAAGAGATAGACCGCCTGCTGGACGTATCTGATGAAGCGTCCCTGCATTTCATATTGAGCGTACTGGAAGCGCTGCGCGAAAAGGAGCAGGCCGGCGTCAGATAACCGTCATCTTGCCATGTGCATTGCAAAGGAGCCGCAAATCAGCGCTCCTTTTTTGTATCGTGCGTATTTCTTCTTCGGTGGGGTTGTGGCAATCCGTGACGAGCGCGAGTTGCAGATATCCTTCATACGCCGAAAGAATTGCTTCACGCAATGCCTCGGGAGTATCGCAATGAGTTACGTTGAACCATTCGCGTTCTTCCTCGTCCCACTCCATTACCACATATCCGTGGCGAGTTAGCAGTACTTCGCAGATTCCTGTCTGAATAACCAGCGCAAAACAATCAAGTACGTTTTCAAAAGACAACATTGAAATCTTCCTTTCAAATTGCTTTAAACATCAAGTATTTTACTACATTATTCGCTGATTGTCAAAGTTTTCAAAGAAATTATACGCATGCGAAGTCGCAAAGGTGCAAAGCGGCGATTACTTGCTTTCTGCCAATGCGCCGCGCCGTTACTACGCATTTCCCCGGCGCATGACCGCTATATCTAAACGGATAGCAGGTCACCAGCACAAACGTTTTCTCGTCCATGACGGGCAGGCTCAAATCCGCCGTATTCTCACAAATCGTTATATCCGAAACGGTGTATATATAAACCGTACCGCTATCTGTAGACAGAGAAATAATACACACATTATCAACGCCAGATGCCAGCAAGAGTATCTTCTTTGAAACTTCCATACCAAGTGAATTGACAGGTAAACCGCTGCCGTCTCGCGCACCGCCGCAGCCCATCATCTCCTGCCGTTCATCCTCTATAGCGTCAATAGCCATAAACGGCCGTTCCTGCATAAAAACATCAATGTAATTCATCCCAAACTCGCAACACCAGTAGTCCGCATCGCGGTATTCCGCTCGAACGTGAAATGTCATTTGCAGAAGCTTCTCCAGCTTATCGCCGATAAGCTGGCCAACCGTGTCCCATGGAACCCAAAGCGCAGTTTGCGTCTCCGCTTTGAGAAATAAACCTTTATCCTTTAACATAAACAAGCTCCTAAAAGAAGAGCCGGAGGCCCAAAGGCGCCCGGCTGCAAATGGGTTGATGGTAAAATCAGAAGCCCTGCACGGCAGGCGTCAGAAGTTCACCGGTTTCTGGATCGTAATCGGGTATGACATCCCCGCTCACAGTGTCCGGCTCGTCGGCATCGTAATCAACGGAAGAACTGTACGCCTGTACCTGAGCGGCAAGCCTGCGCACGGCGGTAAGCTCCTCGGGCAAAAGGTCACGCCCTTCTGTAAAGGTCACCTGTGAATAGTCCATTCCGCCCTTATTGGCCGCCTTTCTAAGCGCAAACCGCGTCACGATAGCACCCGGGTCTTTGCCAACGGTCAAGAGCCTGCGCAGGTATTTTCCAAAGCCTTCTACAGAAAGCGTAGGGAGGTCGAGAATGATTGGAAAGATCTCACCTTCCTTTAGAATATAGATCCTGTGCTTGCGCTTGCAGGCCTTGCTGTTGTTCTCCGCAGTGCCGAACTGATTGAGATAGCATCTCGCGCAGTTTCCTCCGGGTGAGCCAACACCGAAACTGCCGTCCATGCTGCTGCATTCCGGACGGGCATTGCCGCCGGTATACTTGCCTTGAAAGTAGCTTTGCATGGGGTGATGCGTCAGGATAACGGCGTTGATCTCACGGAAATCGGTGTTACCATTGGCATCCGGCTCCTGAAGCATGAATGTCAAACCTCCGCCGGAAGGCACTTTGACACGGTCAAAGCGCATATTGAACCCGGCAAGCTCCTTGGCGGCGGCAGAAGTGCTGAATTGTGCAAGACGCTGAAAACCCTCCATACTGTTGATGGTTGCGATTGCGTTGCTTTCTGACATAATGTTTCCTCCCTTTTTTATTAGCGCTGGTCACGCCAGCATGGATTCAAACTGCTGCTCGGTAAGCGTAGCCACGCCGAGCTGCTGCGCTTTGGCCAGCTTAGAACCGGCGTTCTCGCCGACAATCAAAAAATCAGTAGCCTTGCTTACGGCGCTTGCGGGTTTTGCGCCAAGCTGTAGTAGCCGGGTCTGAATGCCGTCTCGGGTGTAGTTTTCAAGCTTTCCGGTCGCTACGATTGTTTTACCGTAGAAGGGGTTGCTCGTGTTTGCCATAGTAGTCATTTCCTTTCTGAAATTAAGATGTTGTATCGCCGGACGCCATAGCTTTTCAGCTCTCGCGTCGGAATACCAGGAATAGATGTTTTCATGCATGGTGGGGCCGAAGTCCGGAAGCTGTGTGAAGTCGAACCCGTCCTTGATGGCTTGCTCGAACGCTTCCCAATCCCCGCCGAAGTGACGGCTTATGACACGTCCGGCGGTTCGGCCTACGGTATGGATGCCGCAGCCCGCCAAGAATTGATTCAACGTACAGTCCCGGCTTTTGTCGATGCTGGCCTGAAGCCGTGCAAAGGACTTTTCACCGAACCCTTCCGTTTTAACGATTTCGTCGTGGTATCGTTCCAGCTCATATAGGTCGCCGAAGCTTTTGATCCAGCCCCTATCGATGAACTTTTCCAGCGTCTTTGCCGACAAGCCCTCGATGTTCATGCGCGTGCGTTCGCAGAAATGCACGAACTTGTCCACCAGCTTCGCGGGACATTCCGGGTTCACGCAATGTAGAAAGCGTGTGCCGCCGGTGGTCTCCTTTACGATGATGGGTTCACCGCAGCAAGGGCAGGGAGCGCCGCCGTTCCGCTTCGCGTGAGGTTTTCGGCAAGCTGCGGGATGATTTGGTTTGCTTTATAGATCTGAACCCTGTCGCCGGTCCCCAGTTGAAAGTTCTCGACAATGTCGAGATTGTGGAGATAGGCACGATTAACTGTGGCGCCGTCGATAACCACATCCTTGAACTTGCCGGTGATGGATACCATGCCGGTGCGGGTCGTAGCAAGCTCGAAGCCAAGAAACTCGGTTTCGTACAGCTCATCCGCCCACTTGAGCGCCATGATGCGGTTTTCGTGATGGCCCGTCGCGCCCAGGCTCTCGCCGTAGGCAATATCATCGTATTCCACAATGAGGCCGTCCACGGGATACGGACATTTCTCAGGCTTAAACCAGTCTATGACCGCGCGGATCTGGGGTTCGGTGGGCAGATCGCCCAAGGGGAGATGGTACACCACATCGAAGCCCAGTTTTGACAGGAACGCCAACTGCTCATGCTTCATGGTGAAGCTGTCGCCGGAGATCAGGTCAAAAGCCACGAACTCCAGCATACGGTTCTTTACCTTGGTCGCGTCGAGCTTGCGGATGCTCCCGGCAGCCAAACTACGTGGATGGGTATAGGGCTCATCCAACTCGCCGTTGAGCTGCTCGAAGTTCGCCCAGCCGACCACGCCTTCGCCGCGAACCTCAAGAGGCTGCGTGTACGGGATGGTCAAGGGTACATTGAGCATGACTCTGACCGTGTGCGTCACATCCTCGCCGATACGACCCTCAGCGCCCCGGGTGATGGCTTGCTTCAGCTTGCCGTCCTCGTAGCGCAACACGAGCGTGAGCCCGTCGAGCTTCCACGAAACCAGCGCCGCGTGGCTGCTGATAAATCGGACGATCTCATCGACGGACTTTGTCTTTGCCGCCGACAGCATGGGGCGGGTGTGCTCCACCTCCGTAAGGCCATCCAGTATTTCACCGGAAACCTTTTGCGTAGGCGAGCCGGATAAAGTAATGCCGGAGGCATCCTCCAGCATTTTCAGCTCGTCAAAGAGCGCATCGTATTCCCGATCGGTCATGATTGGGTCGTCATGTTTGTAGTAGGCTGTGTCGGCGCGCTTGAGAATGCCGATAAGTTCCTTCATTCGCTGAATATCCGGTGTATCTGTTTGCGTCATTCAGTTCACTCCTTTTTTGAGATATGATAGGGATGATAGATTTGTCCTTCAAAAAGACTGTTTCACCTCCTGTTTCTTGTATAATGTGGCGCCATCACGCAATCGCTGTTGCAATACTTCGGATACAGGAAAACGTATCCTCTACTTGCGCACATGACATGCCCATGCGGCCTGCGATTTCCTTCACGGAATAACCGTCGAGACGCAGGCCAAGAAGCGTATGCTGTTCGTCGGACAACGCCGCGAGCAACGCCTCCGCTGTCAGTGTCGCAAGCGGCTTCGCCCGCGTCAGAATCATCGGCGGGGACGACATCGTGAAGCGTCAATCCGCCGCCTGCAAGCTGCGAGTCAAGGCTCAACGTCTTATCGAGCGTTTTATAGGCCTTGCGCCAGTAGCTTTTCATTTGCCAGTCCATCGCCTTGAAGGCGATAGCCTCGAATTTGTACCTGCGCAGTTGGGGATTGATGCAGTAGAGCTGCACCGCCCTCAGATACCGAAAGATCACCACATCGTAAAACTCACTTTCCGGGAGCCGTTTGCGCCGCAGGAAGTCCATAACCACATGATGATGCTTTTCCGCAAATGCGCTTTGTTCTTCCGTGAGCCGCTTTTCCTGTGCGTTCATAGTTCGATTTCCTTTCTTTTGTGCTGAATTTGGCATATAAAAACGGAGCGCGTGCGCGTTCCGAAGATATGGGTTATGGGCCGAATACACGGCCGAATCTATATGAAAAAAGCGCCCCGAGGCATAAAGCCTAAGAACGCTTTGAATACTTGGAAACTGTGCCTTTCCAGCGGAAGGGCTTGGATACTTTACGGGCTTAGTATATCTCAATCAAAAGGCAGCCGCAAGGGCTTGTCATATTACTGGCAGGCGGATGGCGGTTTCTCGCCGATGACACGCAAATCCGCCTGTGTTATACTCCTAGCGTCGAAACTTCTGTTGAGCGGCCGGTCATTACGACCGGAAAAGGAGGAGTTTTGAAATGAGGTATTGCCCCTATTGCGGCGCGTCCATATTGGATGATGCCGCTTTTTGCATGGAATGCGGCGCAACGATACCCGTAAGCGATGTTCCCAAGGAAGAACCTAAGCAAAGAGCGCCGCAAACCAAGAAAAAGAAGCATAAGCCCAAGCCCATAAAGCGCCGACCAGACGCTCCGCCGCCCGATCCGCAGGATGAGGGCTACGATGGGTACTACGACGATACGCCCACACTGGACGACGGCGCATTCAAAGAAAAGCTGGATAAAGGGCTTATCAAGCAGATCATCGTTGTGGGTGCTTCTGCCATCGTCATCGTGGTGCTGGCGATCGTGCTTATGAAGCTGCTGTGAGGTGCGGTATGGATAAAAAGAGAATCATTTTGCTGTGCGCGATGGGCCTTTTGCTTGCGGCTGCCATTGCGCTTGGCGTCGCATGGGTCATCGAAGCCAATGAGTATGCGGGATATAAAGCGGATTATGTGGACATCGCGGAGGATGTGCTGCGGCCGGACGACGATATTGTCATCATAGAGCTTGCGCCGCCGAGACCAACGCCCAGCACAACAACGCACTGGTCGCCGCTACCGGCACGACGCGCCTGGGACACATCGGAATCGTGGAAATCAAATAACCGAAAGCCATGAAACAACTGCTATACAGACTGCTTGCGCCCTCTACGAGCGCACCCGCTTCCGATGCGGGCAGCAATGAGACAAAGCAGCGGGTATCTGTTGATTTTGATGCCCTGACTGCTCAAAACAACGATACGGCGGGTTGGCTGTATATCCCCGGCACCAAGGTCAATTACCCTGTTGTGCAGGCGGAGGACAACGAGTATTACCTGAACAGGAGCTTCAAACGGAAGGAAGCGAGCTGCGGTACGATCTTCATGGACTATCAGAACAACCTAAACCCGCTGGATCGGAATACCATCGTATTCGGGCATAACATGGGTGGTTCGTCAAGCCTCATGTTCTCGCAGCTAACAAAATTCAAGAAGCAGAGCTATTGGGAAAAGCACCAGACGCTCCAGTTCGATACGCCACATCGAACCGGAACATGGCAGATACTTGCCGTTTGTCATTTGGACGTTGGCACGCTGGAGCAGTTCAACTTCCTGCAACAGGACTTCATATCGGATGATGCATTTGTTGGTTTTGTGCAGTCGATTAAGGCACGGGCGCTGTATGAAACCAACGTATACGCCCCTGCCGATGGCAGACTGTTGACGCTCGTGACCTGCGACAGGTCCGGCGGGTTTGGCAAAAACGGCCGGCTACTGGTGGTGGCCGTGCAAATAAACTGAGCTTAGCGTTGTAAAACCGAAACGTCGCTTGTGTAATAGTTCAAGAACAAGATAAGGCGGTGCTTCAATATGCTGTATCTATCC
>ENA-OPFG01001692-OPFG01001692.1-human-gut-metagenome-genome-assembly--contig:-NODE-1692-length-10968-cov-2.082196_pt1 | contig 10968 bp, 5 predicted proteins | sample MGYA00241304_ERZ501542 | MGnify/ENA primary metagenome ERZ501542 (study PRJEB25962, sample SAMEA2042427) | human gut metagenome | biome: human gut; feature: human-associated habitat; material: faeces...
CGGTTTACACAGCTTGGCGGTACGGTCTGCAAAACGTGTATATCAACATAAATACTCATGATAAATCTTCTCCTTTTTCACGATAAAAATCCTCGCCCCATTTAAGCTGGACGTTTTTTCTCTTGTTAGTGTCCTGAAACCAATACAGATCCTCTGCAAGTCTGATGTAATCGAGCTTTACGCTCTTTGCCTTGAAAAGCTGTACAAGACCTCTTATATGATGTGAAAGTTCAGGCATATCTTTGGCTGTGACAACAGGTCCAAATCTGCGCATGATACGTTCTCTGTTTTCATCAGTTTTCTCTTCCATAAGATCAGCGGCTGCACTTCCAAGGGATCTTCCCTCACAATGAACTGTTTCCGAACTTCCCTGCTGATGAAGTGCAAACATAGTCAGCGAAATATATATTGCCCACTCCGATCTGCTTGGCTCGTTAGATTTACTGAAAAGCTCAGGCGACATTTTATTGAAAAATACATCCCACAGTTCAGGCATTTCACCCGGCTTTTTGCCTATGCCGTGGCGTAGTTTTGCCAAATTTGCTTTTCCGTCACTTGTGTCTTTTTGTGTGATGAGTTTCTGCACTCTGTCTTTCATTTCATTTCTTATAAGCTTTACTTCTTCCATATTCTCACCTCGCATTAATAAACATTAAATTTTCTGATATATCTTTGAAACATCACGCAAGAAAATGTTGTAAGCCTTTGGTGCAGAATAGATCGTCTCATCTATCATATGTCCCACCATTGCAGTATCATCTACTGCCGCAACAAGCTCCCTACCAAGATCAAGGGTTATCCTCTTTGCAGTATTCTGCCACTGTTCAAACTTTTCCAGCTTATCATCATTTTCCGGGTCAAGTGAAGAAAGCCAACTGCGGAAAGGAATATCAAGGCGGTAGTATAGCTGTGACTTGGCGTCTAAAATCGAGCCAATGTCCTTTGGCTTACTGTTCTTATTTCCACCAGAGGCAAGGTAAATATTCCATGCTAGATTGCCTATTTTTTTCGCAAGTTCTTCACATCTGCTTATCTCAAACTTTATTTCTTCACGATAACCCCTGCCTACTTCTGATAGTATTTGTGCGTTCATTTCTAAGGAATCACCGAAAACATTCTGTATGCTACAATTATTTTTATCATAGTCTACAGACAACACGGTAGTCCTCATCATAGGTAGTTTTACCTTTGTTGATATGAATTTAAACCACTTTATAACCCCAGGAACATGATTACCATTAGAATTATTATAAATATTAGAAAACTCACGCCACATCTGTTCCGACGCACAATGTTTCTTTGGTAAATAATCAGTCTTATTTATTTTCCATGTTGTCATGGGTTCTATAAATGCGTTCTTATCAGTAAAAGAATCTCCCCTAATAGCAATATATCCCATTATTTTATCGCCACATCTATTTAGCAAAATGTGTCGAGACTGTAACGTATAAAGCTGTGCAAGATTGGTCGGATAAGGTATTTCCCTACGTTCTTCTTTTACAGGATCATCCATTTCCCGCATTGGTTGTTCATCACATTCAATATTATCATTATTAATTAGTACAAAATTAAGCATAATCGTTTCAAAAAAGTTACTGCCATTCAAATAAACTAACCCTAATTTTCCAAGCCAACCAACACCAGACGGAGGAAGCTTACCACCAGCTTTCTCTTTTCCCTCCTTTGAGGGCTTTATTGCTGAATCATCAAATGAAATTAAAGTCAAAAGCCACCTAGCCGCCTGAGCATATGTAAGGTGGCTTTTCTGTTCGCCTGAATATGCAGAAAATATCCTAGTTTTGTTGCCACTTTCTGATATCTCGCCATTAAGCTTTGACGCACCATATTCTGTGCCATAAGTCAGCCCGGCCATTTGCCCAAATGGTCTTTCGGGATGAAAGAGCCAAAAGCGTTCATGCCACTTTTCAAAATACTCTCTCATGGGCTTTTCGGGAATCTTTCGGTTGTTCCATAGGCTTTCCCACCTATCCACCGCATCGTCCTCTTCCTCTAGCTCTGCTTCATTGCCGTCGGCATCTACCCTTGAAAAGACAGTATGCACTATGGCAAGCATAAGACGAAGTATAACTATATCCTGCGTAGGCATTTCACCTTTCAGAGCCTTATACTTATGCGCATTCAAAAGTGCATCTGTTAGTGACACCTCTTTTATTTGACAATTGTCGTCCATTACTCTTATCCACGGCTCATCAAGCAGATTAAACTCTGTTTCGTTCATTCACATTCCTCCTTCTTAGTAAATTCCAGACCTTTTTCAAAGCTGTAATGAAGATCATATCCGTTCAGCTCACCTTTAAGGTCCTCATCAAGAAACAATACAAGCTGGTTTTTAAGCCACGGGGAATTTTGCCAACCTGCAATATACTTCATACAGTTGTTTTCAAGTTCTCTTATATTTTTATCTATATTCCATGACTGACAAAACATTGTCGGAAGTCGAAGCTTCTGTTCAGCTATTCGGCGACATTCTTCATCATCAGGGCACTCTGATACCTCTGCACCGCCATATTGGTCAGGCAAAAAATGAATACTTCCATCTGATCTAAGCTGCATCAACAACACATCAAATGACGAGATCCCGTCACGCACTGCCGCCTGTGCAAGCTGTTCATCACCAGTTTCAACAGGCTTTGAAAGCAGCCCATGGATACTTTTCCCTTTTGGCTTACTTATCCTAAAGCAGTCAGCCCTGCCCTTGCTTTTCTTTTGCTCATTTATATACTTATCATAACACTCACCACTCGTAACACTATAAACCTCTTGAACAAGTGGTGAGATATCGTCAGGAAGAGTGATGCTGTCGGGCAAAGTGTCAGCCGTTTTATTGATAAGCCAATGGCTGTATATTTTTCTCGACGCTGATTCCATATTTGTATACTCATCTGTAATAACATAGCAGACAGGGGTTTGTGCTGTATCAGGCCGCACTCCACGTTCATGCCTGTGAAGTCTGCCCATTCGCTGCAACAATAAGTCCATAGGACACATATCTGTAATGAGCATATCAAAATCAATATCAAGTGATTGTTCAAGCACCTGCGTTCCAACTACCACAAGACCGCTCCTGCTTTCAGGCGTACTGTTTTTGCCGACAAGGTCAACAAGCTGTTTCTCCTTTTTAGCACGGTCAGGAAGCACGAACTGTGCATGATACAAAAGCACTTTTGCATTATCCTGCAAAAGCTCGGCAAACATCTGGGCACGTCTTACGGTATTTACTATAACACCTACACAGCCGCCATTCTCTGTTACATTTTTCACAAACTGCACAACATCGTCACTAACGCAGGTCTTGACTGACACAGTTTTGTGCGCTCCGTCATAGCTTAATCTTTGCTGGCGGATATCTTTGCCGTCTGTCCATGTGAGTAGAGGATAACCCTGCTCTTTTTCAAATCTATCATCAAACTTTTTTATTCCAAGATAAGCACGTATAAGTGACATTCGTCTTGCTGAGGGCAGCGTTGCCGACAGCAGGATAACAGGGGTGTTGTAGCTTCCAAGCCACTGCAAAGCCATTTCAAGATACTCGCTCATGTAGGCATCATAGGCATGGACTTCATCAATGACAACGACCTTTTCTGACAATCCAAGGTGAAGGAGCATAACGTGTTTTCGTTTCAATGCAAGCATGAGCATTTGGTCTACCGTCGCCGTCACAAAATCTGCAAGACACGCTTTTTTGCTGTCACAAAACCAGTTGTGGATAATTAATCCGCTGTCGCTTTCCTCCTGCGGTATGCCCCTTTGTATGTTCTGAAACAGCGAATTGAGTGCTGCGCTTCCGTGGTTGAGCTGAACAGAATGATAAAGTTCTGTAGATTGCTTTTCAGCCCAACTGAGTATTCTTGGGAAAATGCCGTTTGCAGTTGCCTGAGTTGGAAGTCCAAAAAGCACGCCATTTTTGCCGCACTTTGATGCCAATATCTCGCTTGCCGCAAGTGATGTTTCTGTTTTACCACAGCCCATTGGCGCTTCAAATATGTATATGCCGGGCTTGGCAGTGTTTTCAACTATTTTCAGCACCTCTGACTGCACCGAACGTGGTTCAAAACCAAAAGTTTCTTTAAAGTCCTCATTAGATATTACCGTTCTCTCAGGATTCCACATCTGTGGAAAATCGAGCTTTGCCCAAGCGTGTTCAGCCCTAAGCTTGTCGTCAGGTTTGAGGTCCTCCACTGACAAAAGTGGAAAAAGCTCAGTGTTGCTTGCAAGCCAATCCGCCATTATTAACAGACCACTCAGAAGCATTTGCGAAGAACGGTCTATATCAGGCAACTCACTAACATCTAAAAAGCCTGCATAATCAAGTGCCATATCAAATATCGTCTGCCAAATATCCTGCAAAACTTCAACATTTTCTTTGTCACGTCCATAATAGTTTTCATAGAAAGCTATATCCTCTTGCGGCCATGACAAATCCTGTACGCTCTCAGCAGGTACACCATGATGAGAGCCAACAACAGTGCTTACACATTCAGGGCAACCCAACAAATTAAGAATCTCCTCACCTGCAAATGCATGAGGAGTTTGTTTGGCTTTTCCTTTATCGTGAGAAACATCAAAATTGATTCCTGACGCTTCAAGTGCAGACTTTCTCTCAGGAAGTTTATCACCTATTTTATATTGAAATACCACTATTGCTTTGCCGATATCGTGAACTGCTGCTAGAAAAATAGCTAACTTTTTGAACTCATTCTCCTCTAATCCGCAAGCCTTTGCAAATGACGGCGACAGAAATTCATCACACAGACAGCTCATGATATCTGCCGTATCCTGCAAATGCTGCAAAAGCGGCAGCCATTCAGACGAATTTTTGCCTGTTTTCGCCATTAGCGAATACAGTATCTGTTCTGTAAAGTTCATTATGTCACTTCCCGTCCGCTAAAATCGCCTTACTTCTATATTATAACATATTAGTATATAACTTTCAACAAATTGTCAAAAGAATATTGGTATATTTTAATTTTTTATCTACATTTTCCGACATTAAAAATAGCGGTGCAACTCAATGTGAAATGCACCGCTATTTTTATTTACGCTATTCCGTTTTGTCATCGGTTTTTTCTGCCGTATCCTCCTGAATTATCGGCATTTCGACTATCGCCTTGAACATATCTCCGTCTATTTCGATATTGAAGATACCACCGCAGGCTTCTGTGAAGCTCTTTGATATGGATAATCCCAAACCGCTTCCGCCGTCTGTTCGTGACTTATCCCCTCGCACAAATCTTTCAAGTATCTCTTCCTCTGTGAAGTTTATCGGCGTTGCCGAAATGTTCTTCTCGGCAAATACTATTCTGTCCGCTTTTTTGTACACATCAAGGAATATCCTTGTGCCGTCCATAGAGTAATTCAGAGCATTGTCTACAATGTTTTGAAACACTCTGTAAAGCTTGTCGCCGTCGCCCATTACCATTGCGCTGTCGGCATTTATGTTTATCTTTACTATCTTGCCACTGTCAGCTATCTTGTCCTCTGCATCTGCGATGCACTGATTTAACAGCATCACAAAATCAAGCTTTGTTAGGTTTACATCAACGCCGCTTGTGGCTTTTGCTATGCTGAAAACGTCAGACACAATGCCTTTGAGCTTCTGCGCCTTTTTATCAAGTATCTTCACATAGCTCGAAGCTTCATCGTTAAGATCCATTTTCTTAAGCAGGTCGATATAGCTGATAATGGAAGTCAGCGGTGTTTTCAGGTCGTGTGAAACGTTTGTCACAAGCTCTATTTTCAAACGCTCAGACTGTATCTGCTGCTCCACCGACTCTCTCACCTTATCCTGAACTGAGTTGAGTTTTTCAGATTCAGCATACACCGGCGAAGTTTTTCTTATCTTGCCATCATAGGGCTTTTCTTCTCCAAGGCTGTCTATCTGTTTGCTGAGCTTTGAAAGCTGTGAGAAGTCACGGATATCTAACACCATCAGTATCAAAGCCACAACAAGCAAGAATGGCTCAACATCTGCACTGGAATAATAAGCGGATTCCAAAAACAGTATAACGCCTATGGCTATCGTTCTTATGGATAGTTTCACTCCAAGCGGAAGTCCATGAAAATAGTGATACAGTGATGTTTCCTTGTACTTGCGCCATAGAAACTTACATAATCTGCAAATAAGGCTTTCTTTGAATATGCTTCTTGTCTTTATCTTGCCAACAAACTCCATAAGCGAGCCGAAGCCTGCAAAATATGCCAATGCAAACAACGCTACAGCAAGGATATTTCTGAAAACGGAATTAGCCAAAGCATTGTCAAAAATATTTTTTGTGATGCTCACATAATAATTCCAGCAGGCGCCAAATACAAAAGCAAATGTAATAGCCAATGCCATTAGGATAAGGTAAACTTCCGTTGGCACTTTTTTTAGAAAATTGCCTTGCTTCCAGCGTTCAACGCTCTCAGGCTCTGCATTATATGCACAGATCAGGAGCAGATAGCACACAAGCATAAATTCAATAACGCCAAAAACGATCACAAAAAGCTTTGCACGATACATATCATTCAAAGCCTCGGTGTATTCCTTTTCCATTGCCGTAAGCTTTTCAGCTTTCGGTGCAAAGAATACCGTTATACCTGAATCGTCATTGTCTGTCGCTTTGTAATCAGGCAGGTCATAGAGGTTTTCACATTTTGCCCATGTGTTTCCGTAATCGTCCTCATAATAATATATGCCGTTGTCATAGTCATAGTATTCATTGCCGTCATCAGTGTCATAATCGTCATCAATTTCTTCATCTTCAAGCCTGTCGGAATATTTCAGACCGTTTTTCAAATCAAGACCTTTAATAACATTATATCTTGAGTCTACATTATAGAAAGCTATTGGATCATAATTGCCGTAATTGTAAAAATATCTGCCGTAGTTATCATAATAACTTCCTCCTACGGGCACAAGATTATCGGCATAAAACTCTTCTGTCACGTTATCCTGATACTCCGCTGTATTGTAATAGTAGTCAACTATCTGTCCTGATGAAGTTCTGTCGCTCATTACTTCGTTATCACGGCGGAGTATATAGTTTTTGTGCGACGATTTAAAAGCTTTTATCTTATCCGTTTCGCTGTCATAATTTTCTATATCTTTTATATTTGACAGATATCTTGTTTCGCCATTTTGAGTAATCCCCACATAGTAATCAAACTGACTATCAATAAGCTGGATACCGCTTTCTGTTTTTTTGTATTTATAGCGGTTGTAATCAAGATAATTCAGATAGTCATTGAGCAGGTGTCTAGACTGAGTGTAATTCCGATCCTCATCAACATATCTGAGATAAGCCGAAGCTGTAACACACAGTTCCTCATACATTTCATTGGAAGCCAGCTTATAGCTTTCTGATTTAAGATAAGATTTACTGCTGCTGTCAGCATGGCTGTTAGCATAAAGCACCAAAGACAAGCAAAAGCCGCCTGCAATAACGCAGGCAAGCACAAATGCTATAATTCTCATCTTTTTAGCTGAGAATATCTTAAACCATTCTGCCTGCTCAAATTTTCTCGATTTTGTAGCCAATTCCCCACACCACCTTCAAGTATTTCGGCTCTCTAGGGTTTATTTCTATTTTCTCTCTGATGTGACGAATATGTACCATTACCGTGTTTTCAACGGCATATGCGTCCTCGTTCCATACCTTTGAATAGATCTCCTCGGCAGAAAATATCCTGCCTGCGTTTTTCATAAGAAGCTCAAGAATTTTAAGCTCCGTGGCTGTGAGCTTGACAGGTTCTCCGTCAACCTTTAAGCTTTTTGCCTTAGTGTCAAGCTCCAGACCGCCTATTTCTATAATATCCGTTTTGTTTGCCGTGTCGATAGCGCCAAGCTGCATATATCTTCTCAGGTTGCTTCTTACCCTTGCCACAAGCTCCATAGGGTTATAAGGCTTTGTTATGTAATCGTCAGCGCCCATTGAAAGCCCAAGCACCTTATCTGTATCCTCAGATTTAGCGGAAAGCACAAGTATAGGGATATTCTCTGTTGCCCTTATTTTCATCATTGTAGAAAGTCCGTCCAGCTTAGGCATCATGACGTCAATGAGTATAAGCTGTATGCTGTTCTCAGTGAGCTTTTCCAAAGCCTCAAGACCGTCATAGGCTTTTATTACCTTATAGCCCTCCATTTCAAGCAGCTTTGCGATAGCTCCCACTATATCTTTATCATCATCTACAACAAGGATTACAGGCTCCTTTATCTCCATATCGGCACGATCCTTTCTTTTACGTTTATTATTATAAGCCACATTCTTTAAAAACAGCTCAACATAATTCTTAATTAAATCTTAATGTACTCTCTGATTATATCACATTTTTTCTGACATTACAACAAAAAAAGACGGGCGAAATAAATTCCGTCCGTCTTTATATGGCAAGTTATATTACTTATTCTTTTCCAAATATGCGTGATACTGATCGTTGAGAGTTTTAAGTTCTGAATCAACAGTACCCTTATACTGCTCTTTGAGCTGTGTCCACGTATACTGTGAGCCATTCTCATCTGTCTTCATAACTGAAGTATACAGATAAGGAATAACAGCTTCCTTAGTATCATTTGTTGCAGCATCATTATCTGACAGAGTTGTGGAGATGCCATAACCAGGATCAAATATCTTAGTGAACTTGTCTGTAACAAGGTCAACGTAAGCTACGTTATACATATCTTCTGTCCAGTTAGGATTGTTTACAAAGAACTTCTCCTTCTCGATATCCTTATATGTATCCTGAGTATAAACTATCTTTGCACACTCGAGCCAGCACTTCATAGCGTCATTCTTTGTCGAACCCTTTACCCACATATACGCATTCATGTCGATAGTTGTATAAAGCGTATCAGAGTTAGGATCCTTTGGCATTGGAACTACGCCCCAATTGTCGCCGTCCTTTGGTGAATGTGTACCGGTAGAAGCCCATGGACCCATTGCATAGAAGAGGATATTCTTCTTGAATGCGTCGCCTGCCTGTCCTACCCAATCAGGATAGTACATACCATTCTTTGCGATATCATAAAGCATATCAGATGCTCTTACAAAGTCAGCGTCGTTAAGATTTGAAACATACTCGTCCTTATCAGCGTCATATGTGATAAGAGTCTTACCTGTTGACTGGAAGATAAATGGTGCGAACCAACCGTTTATGCCGTATCTTTCCTCGTCAGCAGCAGCGCCCTCAACATATTCTGACATCATGTCATACCATGCGTTCCAATCCCACTTGCCGTCCTGATAAAGCTCATATGGATCATCAAGACCAGCAGCGTCTATCATAGACTTATCATATGTGATAACAGAACCTGGCAGGAAGTTGATAGGTGCAACAAAGTGCTTGCCGTTGAGAGTGAACTGCTCTGCAACGTCCTTGACATCGCTCCACATAGCACTGTCGAAATCAACGATATCATCAACAGGCTGGAACATTTCCTTGATACAGTTTGCAGGGAATGTCATAGACTGCTCATACCAGAACATATCCGGTGGATCGTTAGACATAAGTCTTGCTGCGAGCTTATCATACTTGTTCATTGATGATGTCTGAGAATACTTGATCTTACCGCCCTTTTCCTCAAAAAGAGTAAGGTCGGTTCTCTTTTCCGGCTCTTTCTTAGTTGGGTTTATGTCAAAATAAGAAAGCCACTCCAACTCCTTTTCCGAACCATCAGGGATAGTAGCAATATCGTCGGTGCTTGCTACCTTTACCTTATCAACATAAGAGCTGCTTGAATCGCCGCCTGATGAGCTGCCGCATGAAGCTACGCTCACTGCTGACAAGAGAGCCATTGCACCGGCAATAACACGCTTGGAATTTTTCATTATATATAACCTCCGTAACAGATCGTTTTCATTAGAAAACGTTTCCTTGATTCTTACAAAGCTATTATATCACTGAATGTAATCGTTGTCAATAAAGTTACAATCACTGTTACATTCTTTTAAATACTTTTGGTGATTTCAACAAATAACCATTCATTTTTTTGGTGATTAAGCCTACAGCATAAAAAAAGCGGAAACAACATTCAGCCGTTTCCGCTTCATATAAAATACGATATCTACGCTCTTACCAGCTTATTGATTCGTTTTGCTCTGGAATACTTCGCCACATAACGCCTTGTATCCTTACTGATAACACCGCTGAGAGCAAGCAACGCTATAAGGTTTGGCAGTGCCATAAGTCCATTGAAGATATCAGCGATCGTCCAAACGGCAGAAACCGTCATATATGGTCCGATAAATACAGCGAGGATATAGAGATATCTGTAGACCATGACCACCTTCATGTTGCTGTTAAAAAGATATTCCATACACCTTTCACCGTAATAGTTCCAGCCAAGGATAGTTGTGAAAGCAAAGAACACAAGACAGACCATAAGAATAAATGCAGGTATCATTGACGGCAGGAACGAGAAGCCGTTCTGGAAAGCGTGATTTGTGACCTCAACGCCCTCAAAAGGCTTGCCTGTTACTGGGTTGATAGCCTCGTAGCTTCCCATCATTACGATAGCAAGACCTGTCATAGTACATACAATGATAGTGTCGATAAATGTGCCACACATAGAAACAAGACCTTGTCTTACCGGCTCTTTTGTCTGAGCGGCTGCGGCTGCGATAGGTGCCGAACCAAGACCTGACTCATTTGAGAAAATTCCTCTGGCAACACCCTTTTGTATAGCAATGAACATTGTAGGAAGAGATCCGCCTGCGACAGCCTTGAAGCTGAATGCCTGTTCAAAAATAAGGGCAACAGCGTGAGGGAGCCTCTGAATGTTTATAACAATAAGTGAAAGACAAGCAACTATATAAACGACCGCCATAAAAGGCACAACTACCTGAGAAACACTTGAGATCCTCTTTATGCCTCCGATAATAACAAGTGCAGCAAAAATAGTTATCAAAAGTCCAGAGATTATAACAGCCCATGTATAGTCAGCGCCAAAAATATTCACTGTATGTTCCT
>ENA-OPFG01001705-OPFG01001705.1-human-gut-metagenome-genome-assembly--contig:-NODE-1705-length-10907-cov-1.499539_pt1 | contig 10907 bp, 10 predicted proteins | sample MGYA00241304_ERZ501542 | MGnify/ENA primary metagenome ERZ501542 (study PRJEB25962, sample SAMEA2042427) | human gut metagenome | biome: human gut; feature: human-associated habitat; material: faeces...
CCAAAGCGGTGTCTACACTTCTCGAAACCTTCACATTACTGATAGAGCCATCACGTTCTACCACAAAACCTACAATCACCCTTCCTTGAATCATGGATTCTCTGGCTGTTGCGGGATAAACGAGATTACTGGCAATATATGCCATCAAAGCCCCTTGACCACCAGGGAAACTTGGCATTTCCTCCACCACATCATAGCATTTGGATTCATAAGGAGAACGCTCTCCCATATCAGACTCATAACCGCTGGTCAGTTCATCAAGATGAAAAACATATCCCTTGAGATAAGTATTGGACACACCAAGTTCATCAAAGGCTATATTTATATCAGAAGATCCAGTATAGGCCAAAGGCAAATCACAGGAAAACGCAATAGAACGATCTTCAATAAACAGGGACTTCGGATATAGTCTGTCGCCGATAAAGACCCATTTTTTACCATAGGTAACACGCACGGAAGGAAAATCTTCCTTAAAACTTTGAGCTATATCAATCGGTACATGAATCTCTCCACTTACCATCTTCCCATTCACTGTAAAATGCACTCTAAAAGTCTCTTCCTCAGAATCATAAGTAGAAATGGAGCGATTGGAACCCATTGAAATTTTAACATGCTTACCAATTTGTCTGGAGATTGCCTCTTGACAGATTCTGTCAAAAACTTCCTTGGATTGTGTCCTAAGTCTTCCATCCACTGCAGCCTGCTTCTCAAACTCACCTTTTTGACACCACTTGGCAAAACGTGTCTTTACATCTTCCATAATAGACAGCTTATCAGAGAGCCTGCCTATAGAAGGTAAAACTGTGCTTTTGGACACAGCACGCTTACTCCTTAAATTCTGCTGGGCCATACATGGAATTGCAGACATCCATAAGACAGCTGCCCAAATCTCTATTCGTATAAATGCTTTCATATATTTCATATCTCACGTACTTTCTTTAAGGTATCCATCTTCTTATGATAGAAACAATGGAACCTTGCTTGATTAATACCTTAGTATTCAATGGACTAAAATATCTCTTGTATTCTTTAACCTTCTTCAAATAAGTCTCTTGTGCAACTTTGATGGTATCATAGGGATCATCAGGATTTACACCACAATCTATTAATAGAAAATCCTTTCTCAAAGGAAGTGTCACCTTCCCGAGTTTAGTATAGGTGGAATGGTCATCTAGCTGAGTTCCTCTATAGGTCCCACCCTTGTTGGACATCAAATCAGCTCCTCCTTCCTCTATACCACCATTGACAGTGACAAAACCGTCTTTGACTTACAACTATCGGCTGACCTAAATAAACCAAGGTATCTCCGGCTTTGAGCTTACTTATCAAGGCTGCATCATATAAATCTTCAGTATATACTTCCATTGATAACAATCCTTCTTTCCAGGAAAAATCCTTGGCAGAGAAAGAGACTGCTACCGTGACATTCTTCAGCTTCTCTATTGGATAAGCAGAAGGTAAAGGTTTTACAACTTGATAACTTGAGGCCAACGGCTTCTCCACCTGATTGGTTAGTTTCTGAGAACAACCAGTTAGGGCTAATACAAGAGCACCACAGAAAATAAACTTGTTCATACCAAACTCTTCCATATCTCAAAACGATGAAAACAGGTGCAAGACTGCCGGAATCAAACCGACCAAGGGGTAGCCCAACTTGAAGTTATCGCGTCTCCGTTCCACAGTTGGATAAGCCTTGCACCTTAAAATATCTTATCTTACTTTTTACGCTTTAAAAGCTCATGCCTCCAATGGTCATAAGCGTACCTGCATAAAAATTATGTAATATATCATCCAATGACTTAATACTACTTCTCAATCTATATTTCTTTTTCTGCCTAGAATCTTGTTGAATATAACCAACAACTTGCTTAAGCATTTCAGAAGCAGAATGTATCGTTTCTTCCATATTCAAAAATTAAAGTCCTACAATCTAAATCTAACCAAATAATGCCTTTATGATGTCACCTAATCCAAAAGTAGTTCTTCTATATACCCGGTTATAGATAGACTTCTTGGGATTGGTAAGCAGTCCTATACCTCGCTTTCCATACCCAGGGATGATGGCACGCTTGATAGCACGCTTTGCTCTGCCAGTACTTCTGGCAGATATGCTTCTTTTAAAAGAAGGTGTTCTAAATCCAAATTTCATGAAGATGTCTCCTTTTACATTATTTTCCTCTTGACCTTGAACTACTCCTACCACATGTATAACTGGAGTTTTTGGCAAGAAATCTCCCATTTTCAGTACCCTTACGAGTCATCTGATCATACTTGCTACGAACCCTTTCCCGTGAGTGTCAGAATCTCTACACAAGAACTACAGCCAGGAATATAAGAAATATCAAGTACTTTATATCATTCACCTTATTATATAAGATATGCAACAAACTCAAGGGTTGAAGACAAAGCCACAATCCAAGCACTCTATAGTCCCATCATCATACACGAGAAGATTGGGACTGCCACATTCAGGACAAATCTCACTGTTCATAAGCCAATTGTTATTAAGTTAGCGGACAACCATATCCGCTTTCAGCCGGTAAAGGTACAAAAAATATAGATACGTTGCCCCAAAATCCTCAAATATCGACTATAAAAGTGCAATTTTTCAGAACTTCCTATCTGCAACAGCAACAAAATAGCCACCAGAAGCAACTGATAATCTACAGATTTGAGATTTAATCTTGTTTTTTCCTAAGCTATAAACCTACTCCTTGCAATGCTTACGAGAGTAATACGAGAGGAAATCTGAAACTTGAATCCTACCTAATCACGAGCTGCAATGATAATCTTATCACCAGTTGCTGGATTGACACCCGTGATTTTCTGTAAATTAACATACTGGAAAAGAATGTGTTGGGTGGCCTATTAAGAGGAGTTAATGACAATAATGATACCAATTGGATGGATCTAAACTTAAAGGAAAAATGAATGTTCTGGTAATAGGTTCATGCATCAGAGTGTGTTGTACAACATCAATGTTTTTTAATTTTTTACCAACTTTACTGAAAATAATTGGTCTTTTTTTTGCGATACCAATAATAAATAGTAATTTTGGCACGTTAAATTGTATTTTAAGTGCAATGACGGCATATAGCCCTACGCCGAAGTTGCTTGAAAAAGTGGCGGTTGGTAGAAGGCAAACATAAGGAGAGCGTTATTGGCGTTTGTTTTTTTTACATCTGGTTAGTAAAAAGAACAGACTCAATGTAAATACCTTACAACAATGGGCTTCACGTTTTCTGAAGTGTACATGTTCAGTGTCAATCTATAAACTAAACCGTCAAATGGCGGCTCATAATATAGCTCGTAGCATCTAGGCATTTGCTTCCAAATAGCTTTAGCGAAGCATAATCCTTCATAATGCCATGTAATCCAATCAAAGGAAGGCGAAGTCACAGTTTCCACAAAGACGGTTGCATACTCGTATCGCTTTACCCATTCCTCTATTCCTGGTACAACGATACTGAAACGAGGACCCAATGAAGGACTCTCGTTACAAATCTCGTCAACATATGCCATAACACAGCAACTATCACTATCTATATACAAGACATCACTATCAGGTAATATGCGAATAAAAGACTTTCTATCCATAACTATACTCCTCCCTCATTAAAAGTTGCTTTCCTTTTCCGGCAAGGGTTTCACCACAGCATCTTTGAGGGTAACGATATATCCCCAAAACGTTCTATCTGTTTCTTCATCACTGCTAAAATCCTTTTCATGTCCATCAGCCCTGATGGTTTCCTCTTGAATGGTATTTGCCTGAAAATAAGAGACAACTCGCTTTCCCTTAGGAAACTCACTGCGCTCTGCATGATTTGGGTAACTATACCACTAATGGAATACTTAGCAAAGCCATGATCCTCTTCTTCAAAATCAATGATGATACCATGAGCATTTTTATACTCTGCAGACATAACGCTAGTCCAATCCACTTTATCACCTACCTCAAACGGATTGCCACTACTTTGCAGTTGCCACGCTTCGTAATATAGCTTACACTCATCATAATGAGTCTCTTCCTTGATTTGAAGTTTCTCAATATAGCATGAAAGACATTCCTGTTCCTTGGACAAATTCGTAAAGCAATTGTCTCCATCCCAATTTAACTGAAGCTTACCGGTAAGATGGAGCAGTGCAGCCAAAGGAAAATCAACACCATCGGACCATGCAGTATAGTAACCGTGGATACCGAATGCATTCAGCACACGAAAGCCCTCCGCAACAATTGCCTCCTTGAAATCTTCATAAGGAACTGTCTCATGCCATTCCTGAAGAACGTTCTTTCATCGTCCCTCTGCTGTATATCCATGATGACCATATCGTTTTTTAATAATTTCAGCTCCAGATGCATCTCCCCCGGTTCTTCATCCCATGTGGTTTCCGTCTCTTCGATGTAATCTTCTGATTCATAACCTTCTTTTTTGCAATGGAAAAATCCGAGCAGGCTTCAATCAAAGAGGCCAACGGATTTGGACCACCATAACCGGCATCACACTTGATCAGCTTATTGCCAATCAACAGCTCAATGCCACAACAACCATAAATGATATACTGAACATGTACTTTAAACTGACTCATACTTCTTGATTTATATTTTTACTTACGATGTTTTATTCCCTATTCCCCATCAGTACCTTCCTGAAGCTGATAGGCAGATATACATTCTCCAAGAAAGCAGCATCCGTGAGCATAGCCCCATCTCTTCTAGAGTATACCGAGCGGTACCGCAACCCACAGGAGTTTCCAAGAACTTCAGTTCCGGATGCTCCATGGCATATTGGGTAAATCTCAAGGATGCTGCGTATAGGTAACATCCCCGTATTACCACCTGTCATCCAGTAGTGCTCCTCATCTTTATTCAAAATGATACTTTGCAGGTACAAAAATAGGAAGCAATTATGCAATCTATCTGCACTGACAGAAAAAAATGGGCTCCAGCTGTAAATATACAACGTTTTTTTGAATTGCATGAAAAATCTTCAATTAATTACGGTAGGAATGCTATTTTCTCCCATTAGGTATAAATTGTCAATGATAAGCTGTTTATTGCCATAAAAGGAAAGAACATTACGCTTCCGTGAAACAAACGAATGAAGTGAACCGGTCGAAAATTTCGACCGGTCCTACTTCTATCACTGTAACAAGGAACCAGAAACATCATAGTTCACTCCAATGCTTAGAAAAAGCCACTTCACTCTCGTTGTCAAGATATTCTTGCAAGAACTTAAATGGGAAAGGATACGTCATCAGTTCGTCCCATTGACCAAAGCCCACAGCCAGCATATTCTTCATTTCCTGAATGTCATCCCAAACACGCTCAGGATTCTCTTTTCTCAATATGAAGATACGCCTTACACGAGGAACCTTGTCTATCTTGAAGGATACACTGGTATTGAAATTATCGGAATTATAACCAGATATGTAAGAGTAGGACTCTGATTTCTCACCATCAAGACCTTCTTCTTTCCATAAATGAAATCCCATCAGACCACGTAAGAATTGATGGTTCGTACCTGCACCCTTTCTCTTGAACATGTAAAAAGAATCGCATTCTGGGTCAGTTCCCTCAATAATCTTGCCATAGGTATCATCTATCTGCCTTGCATCCAAGATTGGAATCTCTTCCGTATCAATAATCAGATAGGCATTGCCATCCTTCTCCATCACATAATAATCATGATTACCCCTCATTTTGAGAAGAACAGGCAACCCCATTCTTGAATCTACAAAGGTATCATAATCCTCTCCCATTCCATCATCAAAGCCATAAGGCGTAAACTCAATCCCACAATCTTTACCCAAGTTCAGAGATGCTCCAAATACATATTTCTCATGGAATTTAAAACGCCAGAACTTCCAATCATCGGCAACTACAGCCAATCCTGACGGCATCTTGCCCTTAACTATGCTATCTTTTACCAGTAATTCCATCAGAATTCTGGTAGCCATGGCCTTTGACACTCCATCATCCTTGCCTCCACCATGATGAATCATATGCTGAACAGCAATACTGCTACTCCCAGACATACGTTCCATAGACTGCAAGTAATGAGATTCATCACCTATAGGACCACAAAGCCTGATAACCATATCCACCTTAGAAGCCCTCTTGACTAACTTCAAAACATCCCCAACAGCTTCCTTTACCCTTGCCTTTAATTGGGCAATCTGCTTCTTGGAATCATCTGTTCCAAATGAATCCTCTACAAGAATGTTTTTTCCCAGGAAGTATTCTTTCAGCAGCTTTTCCACATCCTTCTTCGGATGACTTTCAAAGTAATCCAAAACCTGATGGTCGGAAAAATCAACAGACAACATACCATCAAAAAGCTTATTCACATTTTCAACGACCTGACAGATCACAAACAACCGGCTGTGATTGTACCTATCCTTGTTCCAAGGCCAATAAGGAACGCTATTGTGAGTAGACGAGAATCGCTTCTTCTTGATATAAAGCTGTTCAAGATTGTGATCACCTTCATTCAGCTTTTTGAGTACAATCGGCTTCAGGTATTCTCCAAGCCATAACTCACCATCCATTTCCTGACCAGTTTTGAAAACACAGTTCCAATGTGCCTTCAACTGTTTAAAATCCCTTGGATGAGAGAAAGAGGTAGTCTTGGCTGCAAGATTCATATACTTATTCACTTCCAACTTCAAGCAAACCAGTTCCTTACGACTCTTTGATACGCCAAAATTCTGGTCATCGCAAACCAGCAACATTCCGTTGTTGTACATCAGGCCTCCCTTGCCCTTCTTTCCAAGAGCATTGATGGCAAGAGATACTACAATACGCTGCTGCAGGAACTCATCATACCCTTGCAGGTCATCCATCTTACAAGCTACATCTTTCTGCATTCTCAAACTTTCCAACACCTTCTTCTCATCTCCCTTCTTCACAAGTACGAAAAATCGGGTATAAGTATTTCTGCTGCCAAACTGTTCATACTTTGCAAATATACCCACAACTGATAAAGAAGGGGTTTCCGAGATCTGTTCGTAAGAAAGGTTCTTGCGTTCATAATCCCTTGTATCCATCTTGTAAGAAACAATGGCATACTTGGCAAAAAATGCCTCCTTGTTCCATGCTACCACAAGCCTGTTGGTAGTTATAGGCAAATTCAATATCTCTTCTTTTGAAATATGTTCCTTCATTTTATTCATTATATTAATCTTCAATTAATCTTTTAATTCTATCAATAGCATCTGGCAGAACATGCCCATCTTCATCAATCACCCCACAAATCTCATATCTGTCCATCGAGGCAGATGGCATCTTGAGCATGTTGACCGTATAAAGAGGACAACCAAGACGTTTTTCCTTTTCCAGACGCTTCTCTAAAGTAGGCATATCCCCTTTCCTGTCCAAGTGCTCAATAGAGGGATTCATGTTCTTCACGTCAAATGCAACCTTATAGGAGCCATCAGGATTAAGAACGACAAAATCAGCCAGCTCATAATCCCGATCCTCCAGATGTGCAAACTGCAGTTCACTGCAATCCGCATAGCGGAGCACAAGAGCCCTGAACGCTTCCTCTCCTATCTCGCCGGCATAGTCTGCCATCAGGATTTCAGGATGCAGGATAAGTCCGTCAGAATTCCAACCAGTAGCATAGCCATTCCTCTCAAAATGCTCACGAATAACCTGATTCTTCATCAAGACATCCAATCTGACAGACGAAGGAGACACAGGATAATGGCAAAACGCTCCATCCTCATGTCTTTCCCAACTTCCATAGCACTTGCTCAGAAAAGGAACCATCATGGCTTGCTCACCTAAATCCAGCAAGGATTCCACCACAGGCTTGCGGATAATCATCTGCTTATAGCATTGATTTCTGATTTGAGCCTGCTTGATGAAATTAGGAATCGAGACATCATCGCTCTCATCCTCATCATCCACATAATCCTCCTGATTTGGATGTGGAGTATAGCGTAAGGCCAGTTCTCTCATCCTTTGCAATTTGCATTGAGCATCCCGAGCATCATTATTCCGCTTCACTTCTTCTGGAGACGCCTTACTTTCGGTATTGAGCACAGTGTGGCTCTGAATATAACTATTCAATGACTTAAACTCCTTGGTATGTGACTTCTCCGGAAAATCACCCATAAAGAACTCAGCCATTCCCTCATCATAAAGAATATAGGTGGTAAGCGGCTTGTTACGGGTTCTGCATATTCTGCCCACAGCCTGCTCTATCATGGTCTGAGCCCAGGCAGCCTTGTCAGATGCCACGGCATCCTCCCTGAAACGAATGATTTTCTTGGAAATCACCTCTTCCAACCAGTGAGCCACCTGGTCTTTAGATAGCCATCCCCTCTCCTTGAGCATCATGAGCGACATCATGATCCTGTAAAGACCAGCATCGAAGGCCTTCTCTTGCCCGTCATCATTGAAGGACAGATAAGAGGTAGGACTTTGAAGATAAACAGCATCCCAGTCCTTCTTGAGCTTCGAATCATCTTCCTCCCAGTTGTCTCCTTTTTCAAAGTCCATCCCCTCCGGAACCTGATATTGCAGGTTGGCACCAGCCTTGAAACTCCCATAGGCCGTTACCAGCATGACCTTGGAAAGACTACCATCACTCAATTTCTTCAGAACCTTGTTTTCCACCTCCTTCAAGTTGTTGGACATGAACAGATGATCATTCAACCAATCCGGCAAGCTTTCCTCAAAATCATCCTCCTTCATCTTCTGCTTGTAGGATCCATCAATAAGACAAGCTATGACGTTCATCTCTCTCTTGTAAGTATGAGCTGCTCTATTCTGGAAAAAGAGCATACTGTGAATGTCATCATGCACATAGAACCAGTGAAAGGCCTCTATAAACTGAAAGATACGATAAAAAACATAGGTAGGATCATCATCCACAGATGCCTGCCCGAAGATATCCTTTCTAGTCAGCTTGAACCATTTGTCCACCAATCCTTCCTTTACCGCATCCTCACAAAACAGCTGCTTATATTTTTCAGGCAAAAACACATGGGTCTTACGCTTCTCCTTGTATTCAAAATGTTCCAGTGGTTCAACCTGTACCTGATGACGGCAAGGATAAGTAGCTTCAACAAGCTCCTCGAACTTCCTGCTATCTTCATCACTCAAAGAATGAACCCTTCTGCCCAAGGCCGACCTCAGATACTCAATATCAAAATTGCTAATGACGGATTCGCTTGAAGCCGTGGCAGAGCAGAGTACCACCGCCACCTTATCAGAAGCCACCAAGTCATAGAGGATTTTCTCGGGGGTATTGGCAATCTCCCTGCAAGAGAGTCTCACACGATGAAGACTGTCTCTTTCATCAAACTCCTCCTGATATAGCTGACAACCCTGCATATAGAAAGTATCATCTTGCACCTTATACTTCTTGCCACCGATCTTGACAGTAAGGTTCTTGCGGTTGGTGTAATAATCCAGGAGCTGCTGCTCAAAGAACTTCTCTGAAACCGTCTCAAAACGGGACATGAGCGTATGTATTTCACCCTCCACCGTAGGCCAACCCAGATATTGATCCTTGTCATCAGTATCTTTTCTGAAGGCATCCTGCCTGTTCTGGAGACTCTCCTGAATCCGTTCTCTAAGATTCTTCTTCACAGCCACGGTATTGCTTTCCGATAGCTGTAAGAACTTATCCAGTGGAATCACCTTTTCATACTCCCCAGACAACTCTTCTTCATTATCGGCATGCGCCAACAGGAAATTCTTTTCCCCTGCCTGATAACAGATGAAAGAACGAGAAGGAGTATCACCCCCGCAAATATTCAACTTAAAGGCAGGCCCCGCAAAAAACACGCCACGTCGATAACTACCATAATCCTCAGTATCAGCCAAGAAGATATTCTTATGAGGCAGAATATTACCCATCTTTGCCTTCCAATTATCCAGGCATATTTTCTGAGCCTTCTCCAAGCTTCCTTTCAAAAGACCACCATCATATCTATCAGAAACAGTATCTTTGCCAGACAATAAGTCCAAATACTGCAAATAACCCTGGTAACCCTTGCCATACTTATTGAATCCGGCAGACTTCCTGCAAGCCTGCTCAATGATGACATCACGCATGGCAACAGCAGCCTGATCAGACTCATCAAACAGCATTAAAGTCTTTTTGTTGCAGAAATCCTTGATTCCAATACCCTCGGACAAAATAGGATCGATGCCATACATGGCCTTATGTACTGTCATCAGCAATACTTTCTTGCCTGCATAACTAACCTGCGGATATACTTTCTCCAAGGAAGAGAAACGACTCAGTATGGTCCTGACACCCACCTTCTTCACCTGACCCGTAAACAGCAAATGCTTCTTGTAGGCGGCGAAGAAATCTCTGACAGCATATCTCAATCGGCTCTCCTCCTTCTGAATCTGCTCCAGCACAGAAGCATTCTCAGTGTCATCTTCAAGGATTTTCACCAAAGCACGGATGGAACGAGCATACTTCTCAACCTGAAGCCTCTTGGATTCCAACACAGTTACAACAAGCTTCTTCCTTTTCTGTTCACCAATCTGATAATCCATCTGGTCAAGCAATTCCTGAAGACTGCTTGACTTTACAGCTTTCAAGATAACCTCTAGGTTGTTTTCTATAACAAGCTTCTCATCACTCTTTAGCCCCCCTTCCTGATCAATGAACTTCTCAATCTCACGGTTCATACCCTCAATAAGCTTGTTCTGAACACACAGAATGATGATGCGTTCAAAATGCTTGGGATAATACTCACAGGTAAGCTTGCCAATAGTATATGACTTACCACCACCTGTAGCCAAATCACAGATGTAAAGTCCAGGATGAACATACTGCTTGAATATGTTCTCCACATGACTGCTTAATTCTTGCTTTTTATCTGCCATAATAATAAACTGAGCCCACTTTAAAAAGTAAGGCCTGTTTAAAATGTTT
>ENA-OPFG01001718-OPFG01001718.1-human-gut-metagenome-genome-assembly--contig:-NODE-1718-length-10838-cov-2.640824_pt1 | contig 10838 bp, 10 predicted proteins | sample MGYA00241304_ERZ501542 | MGnify/ENA primary metagenome ERZ501542 (study PRJEB25962, sample SAMEA2042427) | human gut metagenome | biome: human gut; feature: human-associated habitat; material: faeces...
CGGGCATACATGGGGCGGATACTGTGAACTTCTTGTTTTCCGCGAATAAGAACGGGGCATTGCAAAGCGTCTCCTCCGTAGCTTCGGGTGGTGAAATAGCCCGCGTCATGCTCTCCATCAAAGCAATGATAGCCGGTGCCGTCAAGCTTCCTACCATTGTATTCGACGAAATAGATACCGGAGTCTCCGGCGAGATAGCCGACCGCATGGCGGATATCATGCAGGAGATGGGCGAGCAGGACCGCCAGGTAATCAGTATCACCCATCTGCCCCAGATTGCTGCCCGCGGACGCGCCCATTATAAGGTGTACAAGCAGGACAACGAGACGGAAACAAACAGTCACATCCGTCGTCTGACCGACGATGAACGTGTGGAAGAAATAGCCCATATGCTGAGTGGCGCTAAGCTGACCGAAGCCGCACTGAACAATGCCAGAGCATTGCTGGAAGTATCAAATAGTAAATAGTAAATCGTCAAATAGTAAATACCCATATATGGTTGATAACAGTGAAATGATTTTCGGCGTCCGTGCCGTGATAGAAGCCATTCAGGCAGGAAAAGAGATAGACAAGATATTGGTAAAGAAGGACATTCAGAGTGATTTGTCAAAAGAGCTGTTCGCTGTCTTGAAAGGGACTTTGATACCGGTACAGCGCGTTCCGGTGGAACGCATCAACCGCGTGACGCGTAAGAATCACCAGGGAGTGATTGCCTTCATCTCTTCAGTCACTTACCAGAAGACGGAGGACTTGGTACCTTTCCTTTTCGAGCAGGGCAAGAATCCTCTGTTTGTGATGCTTGACGGCATCACGGATGTCCGCAATTTCGGCGCCATTGCCCGTACTTGCGAGTGTGCGGCGGTAGATGCCGTGATTATCCCTGCACGGAACAGTGTATCAGTCAACGCAGATGCCATGAAAACTTCGGCAGGAGCCTTGCACACTTTGCCCGTTTGCCGCGAACACAGCCTGAAAGAGACCCTGCAATTCCTCAAGAATAGTGGTTTCCATATCGTGGCAGCCACGGAGAAAGGCGATTACGACTATACCAAAGCCGACTATACCGGTCCGATGTGCATCATTATGGGTGCCGAAGACAAGGGGGTGTCCTATGACAATCTGGCGTTGTGTGACGAGTGGGTGAAAATTCCCATGTTGGGAACCATCGAGTCCCTCAATGTTTCCGTTGCAGCCGGCATTTTGATTTATGAAGCGGTAAAACAAAGAACCAACTAAGATATGAAAAAGAAATTGCTGTTGATGCTCACTCTCTGTTTATTGGCTCAGTGGAGTGTGGCACAAGCCCCGAAGTGGGTAGACAAAGCCAAACGTGCCGTTTTTTCGGTGGTGACCTACGACCAGGACGATAAGATACTGAATACTGGAAACGGCTTTTTTGTCACTGAAGATGGCGTTGCGCTTTCTGACTACACCTTGTTCAAAGGTGCCCGGCGCGCCGTTGTGATGAGCTCGGACGGGGCACAGATGCCGGTGGAGGCCATTATGGGAGCTGATGACATGTACGATGTTGTCAAGTTCCGTGTCGGCATCCCCGGAAAGAAAGTCACGGCACTCACTTTGGCTGCTGTGGCTCCGGCCGTCGGTGCGGATGTATATCTGCTGCCTTATTCCACCCAGAAGGACCGTTCCTTCACTGCCGGGAAAGTAAAGGAAGCTGATAAGATTTCCGGCAACTATTCCTATTATACGCTCGATATGCGTCTGAAGGACAAGATGGTGAGTTGTCCGCTGATGACTGTGGACGGGCAGGTCTTCGGCCTTGCGCAGAAGTCCTCCGGACAAGACACGGCTACCATCTGCTATGCCATTGATGCCAATTTCGCCATGTCGCAGAATATCTCCGCATTGTCTTATGGAGATATGTCATTGAAGGGCATCGGTATCAAGAAGGCATTGCCCGATACCGAAGAGCAGGCTTTGGTGTTCCTCTACATGGCTTCTTCCCAACTGTCTCCGGAGAAGTATATGGAGACTCTGAACGATTTCATTGCACAATATCCTGCCAGTGCCGACGGTTATCTGCGCCGCGCTTCCCAGCATCTGTTCATGTCCCGTGAAGATGCTTCCATGGATAAGGTCGCCGCAGATATGGATAAGGCTTTGGAGGTTGCGGCAAAGAAAGATGATGTGTATTACAACCGGGCCAAGATAATCTATAATTATGCATTGGGCAAGCCCGAGAAAGTTTATAAGGATTGGTCGCTCGACAAGGCTCTGGACGAGGTACGGAAAGCGATAGCCATTGACGAGCTTCCGGTTTATGTCCAGTTGGAGGGTGACATCCAGTTTGCCAAGCAGGACTATCCGTCGGCATTTACCAGCTATGATAAAGTGAATAAGACCATTCTGGCCTCTCCGGCTACCTTCTTCAGTGCCGCCAAGACCAAGGAATTGATGCAGGCGCCTGCCGAGGAGGTACTGGCTCTGATGGACAGTTGTGTGGCCCGCTTTACCCAGCCCTATACGGAGGAAGCCGCCCCTTACTTGCTGGAGCGTGCCCAAGCCCGTATGAATGCAGACCAGGCGCGTAATGCCATGCTGGATTATGACGCCTATTACAATGCCGTGAACGGTAAAGTGAACGACATGTTCTACTATTACCGTGAGCAGGCTGCTTTGAAGGCCAAGCAGTACCAGCGTGCGCTGGACGATATGGCGAAAGCCATCGAACTGAATCCGGAGGATTTGACTTACCGTGCCGAACTGGCAGTGGTGAATCTTCGCGTGGGACGTTACGAAGAGGCGTTGAATGTGCTGAAGGCTGCTCTGGAGAAAGACCCTAAGTATGCCGAGGCCTACCGTCTGATGGGTATCGCCCAGCTGCAGATGAAGAAGGACAAGGAAGCTTGTGCCAGCTTTGCCAAGGCAAAGGAATTGGGTGACCCCAATGTGGATGCTTTGATTGAGAAGCATTGCAAGTAAAGGGATGGGATAGAATAAAGGCTCTGCTTTCGCAAGCAGAACCTCTGTTTTGGGGAACTCCCCCGTGTTAAATGAGTTAAGTCTAGGTATAACAGGTTATGAGTGAAATTACGTTGTTTTATTTATAAAATGCGTGGATTTCCGGAATACTGCATATACTTCGGATTTTTTTTATTTCAAAAAAGAAAATAGACTCGATTATTAATAAAAACAAACTTTGACAATCATGAAGAAAGTGATTTGCAGCCAGAAGGCACCGGGCGCCATAGGCCCTTATAGCCAGGCTATCGAAGCCAGTGGAATGGTATTTGTATCAGGTCAGTTGCCTATTGATGCAGCTACCGGAGTGATGGCTGAAGGTGCGGAAGCGCAAGCCTGCCAGTCCTTGGAGAATATAAAGCATATCCTGGAAGAGGCAGGGCTGGGTATGGCGAATATTGTGAAGACAACTGTTTTCCTGGCAGACATGTCCTTGTTCGCTGATATGAACAAGGTATATGCCACTTATTTTGACGGTGCTTTCCCGGCACGTTCGGCTGTGGCAGTGAAGGCGCTGCCCAAAGATGCCTTAGTAGAGATTGAGTGCATCGCGGTTCGCTAACAAGTCGGCCACAATGAAACTGCTGCCTCCCACGAAGATGAAATCTTCCGGGAGGCTTTTTTCTTGTGCGGCCCGCACGGCGGTGGGTACATCAGGATAGCAATGTCCTTCCAGACCTGCTGCTTCGGCAAGCTCCTGTAGTTCGCTTTCGGGCAATGCTCGTTTCACGCTGGCTTTGGTGAAGTAGTAGGTCGCTTCCCGGGGCAGCAGGGCCAGTACCCCCCGTATATCCTTGTCATTCACCATGCCTATGATGATGTGTAGCTGGCGGTAAGCCTGCTGTTTCAGTTGTTCTGTAATGTAGGTGATGCCTCCCACATTGTGGCCGGTGTCACAAATCAGGGTGGGCAAGTCCTGCAGTTTTTGCCAGCGTCCCATCAAGCCCGTCAGTTCCACCACACGGGCAAAGCCACTGCGCACTGCTTGTCCGTCCAGCCGGTAGCCGGCTTCTTTCAGTAGCGGGAGGGCGGTGAGGATGGTCCGGGCATTTTTCTGCTGGTAGAGCCCTTTCAGTTCGTATTCTATTCCGGGATAGTCTTCACGGTCATTCTCCTCGGCAAAGTAGATGGGAGCACCCGTTGTCTGTGCTTTTTCCAGAAATACCGGTTTCGTTTCGGGAGTGGTCTCGCCGATTACAACGGGGATACCGCTTTTAATGATTCCTGCCTTCTCTCCTGCGATTTTTGCCAAGGTGTCCCCCAGGAATTGGGTATGGTCAAAACTGATGTTGGTGATGATGCATACATCCGGACGGATGATATTGGTACAGTCCAGGCGTCCGCCTAGTCCCACCTCGATTACGGCTACATCCACCTTTTCATCGGCAAAGTAGCGGAAGGCCATGGCGGTGGTCAGCTCAAAGAAAGAGGGATGGAGGGGTTCGAAGAAGCCACGTTCCTGCTCTACAAAACGGATGACGTATTCCTCGGGTATAGGCTGTCCGTTAATCCGGATGCGCTCCCGGAAATCCACCAGATGGGGCGAGGTATAGAGCCCGACCCTGTATCCTGCCTCTTGCAGTATGGCGGCAAGCGTATGCGAGCAGGAACCCTTTCCATTGGTACCAGCCACATGAATGCTGCGGAAACTGCGGTGGGGATGTTCGAAGTGTGCGTCCAGGGTCAGAGTGTTTTCCAACCCTTCCTTGTATGCTGAGCCGCCCACTTGCTGAAACATGGGCACACTGTTATATAAGTAAGTTAAAGTGTCCTGATAATCCATCTTTTATAATATTTAACGGAGAAGCAATCCTTTCTCCCTATTAATTTGTTATCTTTAAAAGCGACAAAGATAATGCAGACCGAACGCAATCAAGCTTGCTTGAAATTGCTTGCAGTGTAGCTTATCTTAAGCTTATGCAAAGGTATTAACAATTTAAATCTAACGTGTATGGGAGCTAAGAAAAATTTTGTGATTGATACGAATGTGATTCTTCACGATTATAACTGTTTGAAGAATTTTCAAGAGAATGACATTTATCTTCCCATCGTAGTCCTTGAAGAACTGGACAAATTCAAGAAAGGTAATGAGCAGATTAATTTCAATGCGCGTGAGTTCGTCCGTGAGCTAGATTTGATTACCGATGATAATCTGTTCACCAAAGGGGCGCCATTGGGAGAGGGCTTGGGCCGTCTGTTTGTGGTGGCAGGCATGGTGGACTCTCCCCGGGTACGTGATTCCTTTCCCGAACGCATCCCCGACCATCAGATTCTGTCGGTAGTGGACTGGCTTTCCACCAAAAAGCCTAAAATGAAAACCATCCTTGTCACGAAAGACGTGAATCTGCGCATGAAGGCGCGTTCCATCGGTCTGCTGTGCGAAGACTACATCAATGATAAGGTAATCAATGTGGATATATTCGAAAAGTCGAATGAAGTGTTCGAGGGTATTGACCCTGCGCTGATAGATCGCATTTATTCTTCCAAAGAAGGACTGGACATCAGCGAATTCGATTTTAAGGACATCATTCGTCCCAACGAATGTTTTGTGCTGAAGAGTGACCGCAGCAGTGTGCTTGCGCGTTATAATCCCTTTGCCCATTCGATTTGCCGGGTCCACAAGACAAAGAATTATGGCATTGAACCGCGCAATGCCGAGCAGAGCTTTGCTTTTGAGGTGCTGAACGACCCGAACATCAAGCTGGTTGCCCTGACCGGCAAGGCGGGAACCGGCAAGACCCTGCTGGCATTGGCCGCCGCATTGGGAAAACTTACCGACTACAAGCAGATTCTCCTGGCACGTCCCATCGTGGCCCTATCCAATAAAGACCTTGGATTCCTTCCCGGTGATGCCAATGAGAAAGTGGCTCCTTACATGCAGCCTTTGTTCGATAATTTGAATGTAATCAAGCATCAGTTCGCTGCCAATTCCTCTGAAGTGAAACGCTTGGAGGATATGCAAAAAAGTGAACAATTGGTCATCGAGGCATTAGCCTTTATCCGCGGGCGCAGTTTGAGCGAGACCTACTGTATTATTGATGAAGCCCAAAACCTGACTCCGCATGAGATTAAGACCATCATCACCCGTGCCGGCGAAGGTACAAAAATGGTGTTTACCGGTGATATTCAGCAGATAGACCAACCCTATCTGGACAGTCAGTCCAATGGGCTTGTTTATATGATAGACCGCATGAGGGACCAGAATTTGTTTGCCCATGTCAATCTGGTGAAAGGGGAGCGTAGCCAGTTGAGCGAGTTGGCAAGTAATCTGATGTAGCGGATACCGCATTTTCCGGGGCAAAACTATTTCTATCCCGCTTTCCGACTGTTAAAAACGGGGGAGGTGGGATGGTTTCTTTATAGACGATAAATAATTGTTATAACATTTTTTTATCGATTTATTGTCTGTTTTGACTAAAATAGTGTATCTTTGCCTCGCCTAAAACAAAACTGTCAAGCGAAATGAAGCGAAATTTTTTTCATCGGTATCTTTCCGCGAAAGTGCTTCCGATATGGACTATTCTGTTAATTGATGTATTTATCATCGTCATATCCAGTCTGTTGGCCTATGCTCTCCGATATGATTTCAGAAGCATTTTTCTGGAATCATCTACCATTGACAAGACCATTTTATGGACGGTTGCTGTCAACCTGATTTTCTTCCGTGTTTTCCGTACGTATTCCAATGTACTGCGCTTTTCCTCCTTTGTGGATATCATGCGCATTTTTGTGTCATTGACGGTGTCGTATGCACTGCTGATGATAACGAGCGTCCTGACGGAAAGCTATTTGGAGTTTAACCTGGCTCCGGTCAGCGTGCTGTTCATGTCCTATATCATCAGCTTTGCCATGATGGCATGCTCCCGTGTGATTGTCAAGACTTTCTTCGAGGCGCTGAACTTCGACGGCACCCACAGGGCCAATGTGTTTATTTACGGTGCCAAGGAAGCCGGGGTCAACATTGCCAAGGCATTGCGTGTCAATCTGCGCAACCACTACCGTCTGCGCGGATTCATTGCGGACGAACCTGAGCTTATCAATAAGGTGATGATGGGTGTCAAGGTGTTCCCCAACGATGATACGCTGATTGATGTGCTGAACGACCGCGATGTGCAGACCATCATCATTTCTCCTGCCAAGATGGAGGAACTGAAGAAGTCTGACATGGCTGACCGCCTGCTGGTGCACAACATCAAACTGATGACCGCGCCTCCTTTGAGCGAGTGGAACGGTCAGGCGCTGAGCCGCACACAGTTGAAGGAAATTCAGATTGAGGACCTGCTTCAGCGCAATCCTATCGAGATAGATATCCATAAGGTTGCCTCTCATCTGGAGGGCAAGCGTGTGATGATTACGGGCGCCGCCGGCTCCATCGGCAGTGAAATCATGCGCCAGGTGGCTTCGTTCAATCCCTATAAACTTATTTTAGTGGACCAGGCCGAGACCCCTCTGCACGACATCCGTCTGGAACTTCAGGACCGTTGGCGCGACATCGATGCCGAGACCATCATAGCCGACATCTCCAATGCCACGCGCATGGAGGATATCTTCAGGGAGTTCAAGCCCCAGTATATTTTCCATGCGGCCGCCTACAAGCATGTGCCGATGATGGAGGACAACGTTTCCGAGTCCATCCAGGTGAACGTATTCGGCACGCGCACCGTTGCCGATCTTGCCGTGAAATACGGTGCCGAGAAGTTTGTGATGATTTCTACGGACAAGGCTGTTAACCCTACAAACGTGATGGGCTGTTCCAAGCGTATTTGCGAGATTTATGTGCAGTCTCTTGCGAAGAAGTTGCAGAAGGAGGGAGGCCATGCCACTCAGTTCATCACTACGCGTTTCGGCAATGTGCTGGGTTCCAACGGTTCTGTCATTCCCCGTTTCCGCGACCAGATTCAGCGTGGCGGCCCGGTGACAGTGACCCATCCTGAGATAATCCGTTACTTCATGACCATTCCCGAAGCTTGCCGCCTTGTTCTTGAGGCCGGCAGTATGGGCAACGGCGGTGAAATCTACATCTTCGACATGGGTAAGCCGGTGAAGATTGTGGACCTTGCCAAGCGTATGATCAGCCTTTCCGGACGTACGGATGTGAAGATTGAATTTACCGGTCTCCGTCATGGCGAGAAGCTCTACGAGGAACTCTTGAATGTGAAGGAGCTTACAAAACCCACCTACCATGAGAAGATTATGATTGCCACGGTGCGTGAGTATGACTATGACGAGGTGAAGGAGCGTATCCAGAAGCTGATTGATGTAAGTTACACCTATGACCAGATGAAAATTGTTGCTGCCATGAAGGATATTGTTCCGGAATTCGTGAGCAAGAATTCCTGCTTTGAGGCGCTGGATAAGAAGAAATAAAAAGATAGCGGTATAGTATAAAATGAAAGGGTGATAACGTCATTGTAGTGTTATCACCCTTTCAATTTTATTGTCTTCTTGTCAGCCTTTTGTCTCATTCATGTGAAGAGAAGTATTTCAAGAACTGTGTACGTTCGAAAGTATTGACTCCCTTCGGGTCGTTTACGTTCAGAATACCTTTGAACTGGCTGATGGTTTCCATACCTTTGCGGTCCATCCACAAGTTGAGGAAGCGGATGTATTCTTCAATGATGGTAGCTGAATTCTGATAAAGCACACTGCATATCTCTACGGCCGAAGCACCTGCTAATATTGCCTTGACAACGCCTTCGGGCGAGTGGATACCACCGGAAGCGGCATAGTCCAGCTTGTTTACGGCTGCCGAAGCGATGCCTATCCAGCGCAGGGCTTTAGATAAATCGGCTTCGTTGCTGAATACGTTGCCGGATACTTGTATCATTTTCTCAATGTTGATGTCCGGCTGGTAGAAGCGGTTGAACAGCACTACTGCGGCGGCGCCGTTGGCGTACAGTTGGTCTATCAGAGCTATCGGATTGGTCAGGTTGTCACCCAGCTTCATGATGACGGGTATCTTGACCGTCTTCTTGATGTGGCTCAGAATGTCGATGTGGCGTTGCTCGAAACTGCAGTAAGCATATTGTACATCCGTCTGCAGTGCAAGGATATTGATTTCCAGTGCGTCTGCACCGGCCTCTTCTATTTTGGCGGCAAATTCCACCCAGTCGGCATTCTGATAGCAGTTGATGCTGGCTATGATGGGGATATTGCAAACCTTTTTGCTTTCCTTAATCAGGTTCAGATATTCACCCAGCTTATGTTCGCGGATATATCCTACAAGGTAGTCACTGCCTTCGGGGTACATGTTCGGGTCTCCCATCCAGTCAGCCTCCATCATGATTTGCTCTTCAAAGAGTGATTTTAGCACAATGGCACCTGCACCGGCCTCAGATAGTTTCTGGTTCTTGGCGGCGCTGTCTGTCAGTCCGGAGCTGCTGACGATAATGGGGTTTCTGAGTTTCAGCCCTGCAAAAGTAGTTTCTAATGTTGCCATGATAATGATTTTTTATGGTTAATAGTTTCTTTCTCCAAAAATCTTGCTTCCTACACGTATCAAGGTGCTCCCGGCTGCAATGGCCTCGTGATAGTCGTGAGACATCCCCATGGACAGTTCCCGGAATGACTCTGCATCGGCAAACCACTTGGCTTTCACTTCATTGAAGAAGCTATTTAAAGAACAAAACTCTGTTTTGATTTGTTCGTCATTGTCCGTATTCGTGGCCATGCCCATCAATCCGCATATCCGGATATGCTTGAGCTCTCTCCATTCACCGGCTGCCAGCATTTCCCGGCATTCGTCAAAGCTGAATCCAAACTTGGTCTCTTCCCGGGCAATGTGCAGCTGCAGCAGGCAGTTGACAGTTTTTTCGGCTTTGGCAGCCTGCTTGTCCACTTCGGCCAACAGCTTGTAGGAGTCTATGCCATGAATCAGCGCTACGTAAGGAACGATATATTTTATTTTGTTTGTTTGCAGATGCCCGATGAAATGCCATTCTATGTCTTTGGGCAGACTTTCGTATTTAGCGGTCATTTCCTGCACCTTACTTTCTCCGAACACACGCTGGCCGGCACGATACGCTTCTTCTATCGCCTCGTTGGGGTGAAATTTGGAAACAGCCACCAGCCGTACCTTTTCAGGCAGTTCGCTCAGTACTTGTTTTAAATTCTCTGCAATCATCGTTTTTTTGAGTTATGAGTTATGAGTTATAAGTTATGGGTCGCAATAATAACTCATAACTTATAACTCATCACTCAAATTAAACTTCCGGTTTGTCGTCGGGCTCTGCACTGTACGGATATACATCCATGATTGCTGTTTCCGCTACAGATGCTATCTGGTAGTCGGCCATTGTGCCTTTCATGCCCTCATCCAGTTTCTTCACTGCATCACGCAGGTCGGCAGCCTGCACCAATACCTGGGTAGAGGTTTTCTTTTCCGCACCGCTTTTCTCGTCCAGTGTGATGAAAACCAGTTTACATTTAAACCAGCGGTCGGCAGATTCCTCTTCGCTGGGGAACAATTCGCTATAGTTGGCACGTTTGATGTCCGATACGGTGAACTCTCCCGAAATGAACGGCGTCATCTCTTCGATGATGCGTGCTTCCGCTTCCGTAAAACTGAGGGCATCTACCAGGTACGGTTCGGTCACCTTCTTGTTCATTCCATTTTCCATTGTTTTCTCGTAACGGATCTTACATTCAAACCATGTATGCATTGCCATAATTTTCTGTTTTTAATTATTGATTTATTGTTAGTTAAGCTGCTTTATGCGTGCCTATGCCCACCAAAAGCAGTGCAAAGATAGCCAAAAACTAAATGGATATAAAAAGTTGCCTTGCATTTTACGTGAAAATTTTATTGGAGAACCGGGACGGTACGTATGGGCATAAAAAAAGGAGTACCGCTGTAC
>ENA-OPFG01001730-OPFG01001730.1-human-gut-metagenome-genome-assembly--contig:-NODE-1730-length-10783-cov-4.246831_pt1 | contig 10783 bp, 13 predicted proteins | sample MGYA00241304_ERZ501542 | MGnify/ENA primary metagenome ERZ501542 (study PRJEB25962, sample SAMEA2042427) | human gut metagenome | biome: human gut; feature: human-associated habitat; material: faeces...
AGCGTTGTAGCGGATAACTACATTCGGGGCCTGTAAGGAGGTGCGCTGCCATGGGCGAGTTTGTAAAGAAAACGATAGTGGGTTATAAAGATGTTCCTGGCGGCAGCTCGGACCCAGATTGTACCCACGTGATTCTGACGCTGAACGAGTATAAAAAGATTGTCCGGGAGAGGGACGAGGCAATCCGAACGGTCGGCATTGAACGTCAGAATGCTGACCGTCAAATGAACGAAGAAAAAAAGAATGCTGCATACCAAATCAGGCAAGTGAGAGATCAGGCGGTCAAGGAAATCGCAGAAATGCAGGGAGCATTGGCGCAGGCCCAGAAGGATGCAGCATATCAACGGCACCTAAATGAAAACCTGCTGCGGATCTCTCGGGAAAGAGCTAATGTGGATCGAGGACTAAAACCGAAAAAAGAGCATACCGGATATGTTGTGATGAATATGCAGGAAAAGAAATTGCAGAGAAAGAACAGTCGGGGCTATTACACAATCACATTATGGGAAACGGTGCTGCAGAGTCCCTACTCTGTAGATTTCACTGAAGAACAGGCCAGATATCAGATTCATGAAGATCTAATGCAGCATGAAGATGGAAAAGAGTGGGCGTTAAGCAGAATTGGAATTTGTGAGAAGCCAGATCCGAAGTTCTGTGACCCATTTGAATATAATGAAATAATGGAAAATGAAAATGTTCTTGTTCGGTATCAGCTGCGTGCAAACTATCAGGCACGGCGAGGGGAGAAGACCGGCTTTTGGGACATCATATTGGTGCATCAGAAGCCGATACCACAGGTTCCGAAAGATATGAGGCCATGAGAAAAGACGCTGTATCAAACAGCGGCTTTTCAAATTCGACAGAGTGTGCTAAAATGCCAATGTTGCCCAACTCCGGCCCAGTAATGGGAAGGAGGTGAATGCTATGCTGGAGTCATTTTGCAATCTCTTAATCGGCATCGGAGCAAGTGTAATTGGCACTTACATTTGTAAATGGCTTGATGACCGAAACAAGGGCAACTAAGCATGAAAGAAAGCCGGGAAGGTGGCACCCTTCCCGGCTTTCGCTATGCTGGAATTTTGCTAATCTCTTAGGCTATGGTCATTATACCACGCCTATCGTAGTTTATGCAAGCGGTGAGTAGAATATTATTTGTAAAAATAGCCTGCCCAGTGGACTTGAAAAGCTCTTCTGGACAGGCTATAATGAGAACAAAAAATAGGGAAAAACTCATTGATAATATATGCCCCCCTTAAAGGGTAAGGCCCTTTAGATATCGTATCTAAAAATAACAAAAAGTATTCTTTTTTTCGAGAGAAAGTCGGAGGGGAAAAGGGGGTGTGCGGAGGGGTGTGGGAATGTGGTAAACCTGTAAGGTTTTCCATATTTCCATACCCCGGAGCGAGGGGGAAAAGGGGAGGTGACTTTCTCTTTAAGCCGCCTTAGGCGGCGCTCTTTGGCTCCCATTTTCCCCCTTCCCGCCCGCAGGCGTTCCCCGCCGCAGCGGATTTTCTTTTTTGCTTCTTTTTTCTTTTGGAGGTGCTTATATGAAACAACCGAGGAAACGGGGAATAAAACCGGAAAACAGTAAAACGGTTAATCAATGGGGGCTGCGGGGGCGGATTCCGGTTGATCCGTTGAAGCCGCAGTATATTTGGGATAATTACTATGATGTGCCGCAGACGATTTACTATCTTGAAGAAAACACCAGAGAAATGACCGAAGAGGAAAAGGCTGATTTCAGGGCAGATCGAAAAGTTTTTAGCCAGAAGTATGTAAAGCTGATTGCGGATGAACGGGAGCGGTTGAGAAAGAAAGCGAGGGAGACTGAATGACGGATCAGCAGACCGCTCTGGAACGGCAGCGGGCGCTTTACCGAGAGAAGAACGCCTATTTGGATCAGTTTTTAGAGCCGGTGGAGCCGTATGAGTTTTATCGGGAGATCTTCCCGAAAGGTTCTTTTGAACGAAAAGGTCATTATGAAGATGCTAAAGGCAATGCTATTGCACTGACAGTACCGAAGAAACAGGATAGCCAGGAAAATGGTGTTGCGCTGGAGATTGAGGGAGACGGTAAGACAAGAAGGCATTTGATTACCGATGAGCTGGAGGAATTGGGTGAGATCCAGAACACGGATTTTACGATCATGTCTCCGATTTCGTATTTTGGCAGGCAGCGGAGTGGTAAGAATGCCCGCTATCTCTATGCTTTGGTTTTCGATCTGGACGGTGTTTATATGCCGCAGCTCCGGGACACGCTGCACCAGATGAATAAGGATATTATTCCCAAGGCAACCTTTATAGTAAACAGCGGAACAGGTTTGCATCTGTATTATGTGCTGACGGAGCCGGTCCCTATGTATCCGCACAATCAGAAGATTTTGAAAGAACTGAAATACTCTCTTACCCGGCAGATATGGAACAGGTTCACCTCGTCTATTAAGGAGCCGCAAATGCAGGGCGTTTTGCAGGGATTTCGTGTAGTTGGTTCCGGTTCCAAGTTAGGACGGGACTATCCTGTGGTGGCGTATCGTTTTGGTGGTGCGATAGAGCTGGAGAAGCTACTGGACTATATTCCTGCCAGCAATGGTGAACGGCAGCACCTGCAGGCGCTTATGAAAAAGAGCCGGTTATCTTTGGCTGAGGCCAGAGAGAAGTATCCAGACTGGTATGAGCGCAGGATTGTGAAGAAGGAGCGCAGAGGACGCTGGACGGTAAAGCGAGACCTTTATGATTGGTGGCTAAGACGGATTGCTGACGAGATTAAAGTAGGACATCGTTTTTATGGCATTATGACGCTGGCAATCTATGCGAAGAAATGTGATATAGACGAGGACGAACTTCGGGAGGATGCTTTTGGACTACTCCAGCGATACGATGATATGAGTGTGGAGGACATCAACCGTTTTACGAAAGACGACATTGTGTGCGCTCTGGAGATGTTCAATGAGGACTATGTGACATTTCCCAGGGATGATATTGCAAAGATTTCCGGACTCTCTATGCCAGTTAATAAGCGGAATTGGCGCAAACAAAAGCTGCATATTCAGTATATGAATATAAATAGGCAATTCAAAGTGGCAAATAGTGAATGTACTAATGGTGGTCGGCCAACGGCGCAGCAACGAGTATATGAGTGGCGCCTGCAACACCCAGAGGGCCGTAAGGCAGACTGCAACAGGGATACAGGCATTGATCCTAAGACGATACGCAAGTGGTGGGATGATATTTACATCACAAGAGAAAGAAAAGACTTGAATTGAATTGATAAATAAGGTACAATAAAAAGGACAAGAAATGGTACATAATATAGACTGGAGGTGTCTTTTATGATTGCTATTAACTTTACGACTGCCCGTGGTCGCCTGAAGGATTTTTGTGATAGGGTGACAGACAGAGGAGAGACGGTAATTGTAACCAGAAAAGCTGAAAAAAACGTTGTAATCATTAGCGAGGAACGCTTTAACGAGCTGGAGAAAGCGGAGCGGAATGCTGCCTATCTTGGAAAATTGGAGAGAGGGCTGGAGCAGGTTCACGCTGGCCTTGGGATTGTGAAAACGATGGAGGAGCTGGAGGCGATGGTGGGCGATGGCATATAACATTACCTTTTCGCCTGACGCTTGGGCGGATTACCTGTACTGGCAGTCAGAGGACAAGAAAACGCTGAAGCGGATCAATAAGTTGCTCCAAGAGTTGCAGCGTGACGGGGCAGTACAAGGCATAGGAAAAGCGGAGTTGCTACGGAAAATCAAGGGCATGAGTAAACGTATTGACGATACGAACCGGCTCGTCTATACCGCTGAAAATGACAACATTATCGTTTTGTCATGCCGGGGGCATTATGAGGATTGATTGGAGGGAAAACCATGTCTCGAAAAGTGATGCAGATCGGCTACGAGCCGGAGCGTGATCGCCTGACCTGGGATGGCTGGGATATTCATTGTGGCCATGGTATGGATGTGTTGCTCCCAGATCGGCTCGATGGAGGCACATGGCGGGCTGTATCCTTCGAGTACAATGATGAGGGATAGTATATGCCTGGGCATCCTGATGTGTCTCCGGTGGGCCTGTGGGCACGTGAAAGACAGGACTACGCTGGAGATTAGAGAAGATCAGAATGGACCCGGATGTTGGTATATTTCAACGCCAGGTTTTAGAGAAATTTGCCCGATTGGATTGTTTGTAAAGATTTAAATAGAAATGGACGAAGCATTTTGCTTTCGTCCATTTCTATTTTGCTATTTATCTATGAATGTAGTTATCTATAGTGCGCTTTTTACTATGATTTATTGCTAGAATTAGATTGCTTTACTATGGACACCATGATGTAAACGACAACCATGGTGAGGTATAGAGGCCAATCGTTTAATATTGTTGTGACCAAAGAATTGAAGTTGTGGCCTGTCAACAGTTCATGACTTGAACTACAGATCATATATACAGCAATCAGCAGTATAAGATAACGCCACCTAATTTCCTTGAAATAGCTACAAAGTTGAGAAATGAGTTTCATGGCTGCATTTATCTCTGACGGAATTTATTGTAGTTTGTCCACGGTCCACCAACGAGAGAGTCATCAGTCTTACTGTAGATGCTTGTGACTTGTTTTAAGTAAAGATAATTGTCACCATCTTCTTTTTCCCAATACTTATAGACTTTCTGTATAATATAGAGACCATGAAGTTTGTTGGCGACGGCATAAGCAACGATGTTTCCAATTACCGAGGGGGCGACGCCTGGTACTATAGCTACGATAGCTGCAACGATACCAACAGTGCCCAATTCGGCAAGAGTGAAGTCAGTTCGTTCTGTATGGGAATACACGTATTTACTTTCGTCGCCCAGTAATGGACGCGCAACATTTTCTGTACCGGAGGAAGTGATAGGGATTGTTTGATTAGTAAGCGCATTTACCAGGGTGCTATTATCGAAATAATAGATAAAATTTTCAACTACCTTGGTAGAAGAATCTCTTACAATTGCCTGTGAGTAGGTATCTGTTACTACCTGCTCAATAGTATATTGAGAGCCATCAATGATAATAGTTTCTCCTGCGTTGTCTGAGAATGTTGCAAATGCCGGTACAGAGCAGATCAGTACCATAGTCAAAATAAGAAATAAGGACATGAATTTTTTCATGGATTAACCTCCTAATTTACGGCTATAGCGTAGTTGTTTTTCTGATAATGAGATACTTACAGCATTGGAATCACCTCTTTCTTTATAAAAAACTATATAAATAAATTGCGTCAATGTAAACCATGCGGGTTTTACATTGACGCAATTTTTGATTGCCTTTTGAAAAAATGCAGATTTGATACGCAGATTATTACAGTTGACCGATATATACAAATGTAGTAAAATATAAATATATTTATCTACAAAACTACATACAGGAGGGCGAATAAATGATTATAGCGGTAGCAAATCAAAAGGGCGGCGTTGGCAAGACAACAACATCCCAGGCGTTGGCTGCAGGCCTTGCAGTTAAGGGATACCGAGTCCTTGGCATTGATTTAGATCCGCAAGGGAATTTCTCGACGGCTTGCGGAGCAGAGAACTACAATGTTCAGACGATTTACGAGGTCATGAAAAGAGCTGCCAGTATCCAGGAGGCAATTCAGCATACGAAAGGCGGATATGATGTTGTGCCGGCAAATATTATGTTGGCCGGAGCGGAGCAGGAGCTGTCGCAGACGGGAAAAGAACACCGGCTGAAGGAGGCCGTGGCGCCGATCGTAGCCGACTATGATTTTATCGTGATCGACACGCCGCCTTCCCTGGGCGTGCTGACGGTGAATGCCTTTACCTGCGCTACGGATATTTTGATTCCAACGACAGCGGGAATTTTTGCGACCGCAGGAATATCGCAACTCAATGAGACGGTTACCAGTGTTCAGAAGTATTGCAACCCGAACGTGAAAATTAGGGGTATCTTATTTACGAAATTTAATCCGCGGGCCAATATCAGCCGGCAGATGAAGGAGCTCGCAGAACAGCTTAGCGAGTATATTGCTGCACCGATTTACGAGACGTATATCAGATCTGCCGTAGTAGTAGAAGAAGCGCAAGCAAACCGGCAGGATATTTTTGACTACGCAAATAGATCTACGGTGTCAGAGGACTATAAAGCGTTTATTGAGGAGTTTTTGAAAGGGGTTAAGGAATAATGGCAGGAAAAGCAAAGTTTGATCAGGAGGCTGCATTCAAGTCCATCATTGGCGCAGATCGTCGACCGGTAGAGAAGCAGCAGGAGGAAACCGAAAAACCGAAGAAGAACAAGGATCGTGTGCAGCGAGCTTACTTTTTAGATCGGGACATTGATAAGGCATTGCGTAGAAAGGCGCTGGAAGAGGGAAAGAATTTGACTGAGTCAATCAACGATGTATTACGTGCAGGATTAACAAAATATCTGTAAAAAGAACGAGAAAATTGGAAAGGCAATCGGCGATTGCCTAAATGTAAACCGCACGCGGTTTACATTTATTAACTTCTAAGATAAATTCGGAGATACAAACAATGACCTTAGAGAAGAAATTGGTTCGCTTACGGAAGAAAGAAGGCATGTCCCAAGCGGATGTGTCAGAAAAATTAGATGTGTCCAGACAGGCCGTATCAAGATGGGAGGCCGGAGACTCGAGACCATCTACCGAAAATCTTCAGGCTCTCTGCAAGCTCTATAATGTAAAATTAGATGATTTGCTTAGTGATAGTAATGAAGAACTTCCGATTGGAAAAACTGAGCCCATAAAAACTGAATGCGAACCGGAACAAAAAAGTAAAGAGAGAAACCGTATTTGGATTAAGCGCGGAGTAATTGCAGCGGTGATTCTGGCGCTGATAGTCTGCTGTATTTTCTGGTATATGGACCAAAAGAAAGAGATAGAGCTACACACGATAAACGGAGAAAAAGTGGAATCTCAAGAAACTCAAGAGTTTAATTTAAATTGGAAGTAAGTAGAAAATAGACTTGAAGGGCACCTATACATTTGCGGTAAGAAACAATTCGAATGATACTGTATGGGTGAATGGGTTTGTGAACTACTAATCAGCCGAATTATGTATGCAGTGAAAGGAGCGCATTTTCATGAAAAAATTCTTGTCCATGACCCTGACGCTTATTATGTTGATGGCCCTTGCTGTTTCTGCATTGGCCGTTGACACTGTACCTCCGACTGATTCTGATCCGGAAGAGAACTGGATTATGCCACTTGATCTGTTTATTGATTATGGCACGATCCGTAACCAGATTGGACTGGATACGACCATAAAGTTGAATAAGGACAACGGGAAATACGTTAATTTGTATGTTGAAAACAAAGGGAGCGGTTCCGTTATAGCAACTATCAATGACCAGAGCTCGAGAACCTTCAAGAAGGGTGAAAGCGGCCATATTTACGTAGAAGTAACTCAGGGCGCGCTTGGTGGGGACAAATCATATAATTTTAAAGTAGTGGCTGGCACCAATGGCGGAATGGTTGATATTTACTACAAGATCGCTCAGCGAGATTCTCGCAGTGGCGTTATGGCAATGGCAGCGTACAATGCTGAAAAGCCTGAGCAAATGATTTTGACTTCTGATCCGGGCATTATGCCGGTTACCAGTGAAACTCCTGTAGAGAAAGAGTCTATCAGTGAAGATGGAATAACCTGGTATCAGAAGAAAGGGTATACAGCGTACCGCATTTGGGTTCAGAATGATACGAACCGGGAGATGAAGGTTACTGTTACCTACACGGGGATGCCGGCTGGCATGAGTCGTGTTTTTCGTGTCCAGGCTGGCAAATCAAAGAGTATGGAGGTAAACAAAGCGAGGGCCGGAGTGCAGTACTATGCCGACTTCCAGACGGATGACGGTTCTTTTGAAGGAATTTGTAGTGTGAGAATTTCCGATACACCTTTCAACTAATATAAGAGCGAACAGTCAGCACACGCCCCTTTTGGGCGTGTGCTGACTGCGTATATAGATTCTCGATACAGCTCGGTGTATAACGGTTTACCCGTTTATATTATGAACGGGTAAACCGTTATACGGTTAAATTTAGTAATATGTTGACACTACCAGTTACGTATGGTAAGATGTCCTTGGATAGAAAAGGCTGTGGTAGACGCTGATTGGAGCGTTGAAAGAAAGGGGGAATAGATGGCGGCTGCGGGCGGCGTGTGGCCGGTAGCAGAAGTGAAGAATGAAGCTCGTCTGGGCGAGGGTAAATAGTAATTAGGCCCAGAGCGTCTTGGCTGGCAGATATGCCGGCTGGGGGTTTAGCAATTTGCTAATCAGAAGCCGCTTCAGGTACGATACACCTGTGTGATGCGTGGGCTTGCCGTAGTAACCTTTGTGAACTGGAAAGCGCATCATGGACCCGGCATGAGTAATCCTTTTGAAAGTGTCGGTAAGTAAAACGTATCTGTCCCTATCCATCTTCTGATAGTAGCCGGAATACTGTAGATCTTCCGGAGAGCTGCTTCCTCTACAAAGAAGCCGACAGAATCTGAACTGCCGTAGATCTCAATAAAACAGAGCTGCACACATAAGCAGATTAAAAAAAGTGTAGGGAGCAATCCCAAACCCGTCATACATAAGACGTTAAAAAGTGTATTTTGCCGATTGTCGAGTCTCCGAATGGAGCTGGCATGAGGCGGCTTAGCTTGAACGAGAAATGTAGAAGTCTATAAAACTAAGAAAATAGTTATGTGGTTTTATAGAAATATAGATTTATACAAAAATAGATGCACGAAAGGAAGTCGGAATGGGGCGTAGAAATAAAGCGTACTTCAAGGATCTGCACCAGCAAGCCTATGACCGGCTTACCGGGATGCAGGCCTTTGGCGAGAGCAAAAAAGAGGCGGTAGCCAATGGCACAGAGAAAGATAAAATATTTGCGTTCAACACCTATAAGAGCTACTGGAAACATACCAAATATTTTATCAAGTACATCAAGGAGAAGCATCCGGAGTGTACCACGCTGAAGAGTGCAAAGAAGTATGCCAATGAGTGGCTTCAGACCAGAGTGGATCAGGGGCTTTCAGCGTGGACGGTGCAGCTTGAAGCGAAAGCGCTGGGAAAGCTATACGGGATTTCCCCGGATGACGAGAATTACTTTAATCCGCCCAAGCGAAAACGTGAGGAGATTAAACGGAGCCGGGGGGATCGGGTGCGAGACAAGCACTTCTCCAAGACTAATAACGATGAACTGATAAAATTTTGCAGAGGAACCGGTCTGCGGCGAAAGGAACTGCAGGAGTTGCGGGGGAAGGATCTGGTGTCCAGGGCGCAAATTGAGGCGGAGATCTCCGAACTGCAGAAGATCCCGGAGGAGCAGCGAGCACCGAGCGTCACAAAGCGCCTTGAAATGCTCCAGGACGCACGTTTGTTCTCAGAGGAGTGGTTTATCCATGTCCGCAACGGAAAGGGCGGACGAGAGCGTTTAAGCCCGATTATAGGCAAAAATGCAGGGCAGATCATTGAACGGATAACTGATACACCGCCAGAGGAGAAGGTGTGGCAGCACGTCCATAATTGCGCCGACATCCACGGTTATCGTGCGGAGTATGCCACGGCGATCTACAAGGCTCATGCCAGGGCAATCGAAGAGATTCCCTATGACCGGGTAAACCGTGGCACCGGGCGGCGTTATCAAAGCGAGGTTTATACTTGCCGAAAAGATGAAGCGGGGAAGAAGCTGGACAAGGCTGCTATGCTGATCTGCAGCAAGGCGCTGGGGCATAACCGTATTAGCGTTGTAGCGGATAACTACATTCGGGGCCTGTAAGGAGGTGCGCTGCCATGGGTGAGTTTGTAAAAAAGACCATGATGGGGTATCGGGAAGTGCCTGGTGGCCACTCCGATCCAGAGTGTACCCATGTAATTTTGACGGATGCCGAATACAGGAAGTTGCTGCGGCAGATCTCCGATGCGGAGCAGATAGCCAGGACCGCCAAGCACAATGCGGAGCGGGATGTAGAAGAAGCCGAGAGAGAGGCCGATTATAAGGTCAATCAGGCAGTTTCACAGGCCAAACAGGAAATAAAGAAGTGGAGGGAAGCGCTGGAGGCGGAGCAGGCTGAGAATAACTATCAGCGGAGTTTAAATGAAAACCTGCTGCGGATCTCCAGAGAGCGGGCAAACGCTGACCGAAAACTGAAACCGAAGAAGGGACATACTGGGTATCGTGTTGTTCTCTCCGTAGAGAAAGAGCACCGTTATGGGACCGGAAAATATATGCGAAGAGTGCTGCTATGGGAAACGGTCATACAAAGTCCCTACGGTGTAGATCTCCCGGAAGAGTTGGTCCGTAAACAGGTCACAGAAGAACTAACGTGTGAAGGTGCGACCGAAAACAGCCTGATTCACAGAATAGGGATTGATGACTTTTATCCTGGCAGCTATGCGGCTATGATGAAGAACAGGAATAAGAGGCCATGGTATGAGATACCCGAAGAGACTGATGAACCGGAGGAGCATAAAGAAGAAAATATTATGCTGCTGCCGCACTTCCGAGCGAACTTCAAGACTGGCTATTGGGAGGCTGTATTCTCCCATACAAGGCCGTTGGGGGTTGTTCCATGGGATATGAGAGGATAGTATTATAGCCTGTCCAACGGGCTTGTAAATGCCGTCTGGACAGGCTATAATAACAATCGAAAATAGGGAAATAATCTATTGATAATATATGCCGTATAAGTGGTCTTATGACGGGGAGAAAAAGGCCTAATTTTAGTCTGTCAAAAAATAGGGAAATAACCTATTGATAATATATGCCCCCCTATGGCCTTTAGGCCAT
>ENA-OPFG01001735-OPFG01001735.1-human-gut-metagenome-genome-assembly--contig:-NODE-1735-length-10764-cov-1.578952_pt1 | contig 10764 bp, 5 predicted proteins | sample MGYA00241304_ERZ501542 | MGnify/ENA primary metagenome ERZ501542 (study PRJEB25962, sample SAMEA2042427) | human gut metagenome | biome: human gut; feature: human-associated habitat; material: faeces...
CCGATACATCAAGAACCAGAAAGCCTGGGAAAACATGTGCAGAGTGGATGCAAAGAAAAAGGCAATAGAAAAGCAGCTCAAGACGGAGAAAAATCCTGCAAGAATTGCCAAACTCAAAGATCAGATCAAGGCAGTAGAAGCAGAAGGAAAAGAAGTTAATATCCGCAACTCATTCCATCTCGACCAGGGCAACGGACTCGACCCATATCGCGTAGGTGCAACCTTGGGTCTCGGTGCACCAAGTCTTATGATTGGTAACGAACAGATATTACCTTACTGCTATAAGGATTACAAGATCTTAGACAATGGTCCTCTCAGATTTACCGTTGAACTGACCTACAATCCTTCTACCGTGGGCGACCAGAAGAACGTAGTAGAACATCGTATCATCTCTCTCGACAAGGGCAGCAACTTCAACAAGATGACAGTCTGGTATGATGGCCTCACCCACCCTACCGACTTTGCCACAGGTTTCCCAATCCATGAGGAAGATACCGAGACTAAAACTTTCGCAAAAGACTACGTAAGTTACGCAGACCCTACCGACAATATGGAAGGTAACCAGTCTCAGGTATATGTAGGTGTACTCTTCCCTTATGGCATTGACAATACCTACTACCAGCTTTTCGATAAGAAGCACGACGGCGCTACCGGTCATGCATTAGGCATCAAGACTGGCTTGAAGGACGGAGAAAAGTTCAGCTATTACTTCGGAGCTGCATGGAGCAAATATGACGTTCGCAGCTATACAGAATGGCAGATTCGCATCAAGGATTATCTTGAAGCATTGAAAACTCCGCTTAAAGTCGAAATCAAGTAAAAAGGAAACTTTAAAGCGAAAGAGATAAAACGTCCCCTTAGTGAAAGCCTGCTTCAGGCAATCTCTAAGGGGATTTTTCTGCTATATAAATAATAGCAATATAATCATTACTATATAATATCTCAATAGATGAATGAGAAATTACTTACTCATCTCAAAACCTACACGTACTCCATCATAATTCTTGGTGATATTGCCGATAATGCCAAGTGTAGAATTACCGCTGAGAGCTGTCAATGTCTGAACCAAGGTAAGGAGTTTCTTGGATTCAAAAAGAAGGCTGACACCATTGGTTGTCTGGGTGGCATAGCCGGAAACGCTGAGCAGGAGTCCCTTCATTGTGATGGCATGTGTCTTCTCATCAAAAGTATAAGTACCTTTCCATGACTTGCCATCTATTTTTGACTCAAAACTTCCATCCGTATTAAACTTGAAGTAAGTGTTTGAGCCGGAGAAACCTGCTTTCTTGTAATAACCTTCCAACTGCTCCTCTATCTTATTAGCTACAATTTCGCCGCCAGCTTTGGCAAGCAGATTCTCTGAAGTAAAAGCACAACCAGGCTTGCTGTATTTCCATGTATGAGCACAAAGACTCTCTTGACTGAAAGAACCAGAGCCGATTACATTGTTCAAAATTCCATTGATAATGGTTCCTGCAGTACTGCCTGTGCTACCAGATGTGCCTCCACCAAGCAATCCACCGAGGATACCAGCTATTGCTGAACCAGCTGAGGTAGAAGTAGCAGAAGTTGCCGTTGTAGGAGTTGTTGTTTTTGTATTTGTTGTTGCAGAAGTACTGGTGGCAGAGGTTGCCGCAGTAGAAGTTTTAGTAGAAGACTTAGTGGAGCTTGTCTTCTTGCTTGTTGTTTTCTTTGTTGCCTTCTTTGTTGTCTTCTTTGTTGTCTTCTTTGTAGTTTTCTTAACAGGAGTACTGATCAACTCCGAAAGAGAACACTCGCTGAGTTCATTTGCCATACTGCCAGTAGTGCAAGCCAGCACCAAAGCAGTCAATAGAATTACTTTTTTCATACCTTTATTATTTTATATATACCTATATTCCTATGGAATTCTTCATTTCCTTCTCTCTATTTATGCATGGAATTATCCCTGGAAGAAAACAATCTCTTTTAGAAGAAGAATCCATTTTCGGCTGCAAAGTTCGCAAAAAAAAATGAAATTTCAGAAGGATTTTCCCATTTTCTCATAGTAATATCCCTATAAATACTACAAATCGTATGAATATAACATGAAAATTGGGATACAAAAGGCTTTAAAATTGACGTAAATCAAAAAAACGACTAAAAGTAATGCATTTTAATAGGATTTTCTTTCATCTTTTATCAGAATGCTCTATCTTTGCAACGTATTCAAATCACAATAGGTTTATCAAAACACAAAAGGTTATGAACGATTGTTTAGTAAAGGTTAACGAAGAGAATCAGAATCAGGCTATCAGCAGATGCCAGAGCATTCTTCGTGATCGCCGCGAGGCTCTTGCCTCTAAGGCTAAAAGCAGAAATTAAAGAGATTATCTTTTAAGAGAGATTCTCGTGTGCAGCTTTGTTTTTCTTCCAGAGGGAAGGCACTCGTATGTGGTAAATTCCATTGATCTGGAAGAAGGTTATGCTGTAAGATTATGATCTTTATCCCCCGCTCGATAGAGAGTCGAGGACATCACGAAAAAAGTCCCGCTGTAAGGAATTTCATCCTAACAGCGGGACTTTTTTGGTTTCTGAAGGCAAGTTTACATTTGCGGCTGCAAAGTTACATATTTTTCTAAAACAGCCAAATATTTTTGCAATGATTTGCCCATCTCTGTCATTATCTCAATTAATTAGCGAGAAATTTGCCAATTTCCTTGATGGTAGCATTGGCAATTATTCCCAAATATTGCTTTGCTTTTCTTCCTCTTCCTCGTCGTCAAAGCTCCAAGTGTTAAATTGCTTGGCTTGCGCATCCTCGCCATTACCACCTAGAGAAGCATTTCCGACTCCTGCGCCTTCTTCCAGGACAGAAGAGGAAAGGTTGAGCTTGATGGTCTCAGCCATGGGTGCTATATATGTTCTTTTCATCTTTTTACTTTTTTATTTGATTATTATCTTCTTACCATTGATGATGTAGATACCTTTCTGGGTAGGACTTGTTACTTTTCTTCCATCCAAGGTGTAATAGGTTTTGCCACTGGTGACCTGTGATGGAGCAGTCATGCCATGGATACCCGTGGTATCGCCAAACCAGTCCAAATAAATGACGGTCTTGGCATTGGCATTGCCTGGATTCTTCAGCTGCAAGTATGCGAAGTTGCTCTTGGTATCGCCTTTTACCCATTTATAGAAACACTGTCGGTTGCCATCTATCACCTGATCATCCTTGTTCAAGTGGAAATACCTGGTGGTCAAGATGTAGTTCTGGTAGCCATCTTTCTTCGCTTTTTCAAATTCAGTAGTCGCTTTGTCACCTGTTGTTCCTACCAAGGCATTACTTGTGAGCTTTTGGGGAGTAGTGTTGACATCCGTGGTGAAGATAGGATGGCTCTCGCCTAAGTTGCCGGAAGTCTTCAAGATGACACCTTCGCCAGAAGCGGATTGGTTGTTCGGTAATTCCGTGAACTTCACAGAGGTGGCATTCGACTGATAGTCGGCAGAGACACTGTAGGCAGTGACTGCCGTTCCGTTGAGCCTCTCGTTCAAGCTGTAATCTACAGGGTAGCTCTGGCTATATGTGGCATACTTGATGTAATCTTTGTCGGCACTTCCTATAGTCTTGTTGTCCTTGACGATGGCTATGCGGTATAGTTTGCAGTTCTGTACACAGAAAGTTAAGTCCTTGGTCGTATTCCCGAGTTGATAGACTGAAACGCAATTATTATTACTGTTTGTAATTGTTTTGATGCAATCGACGCCTAATGTGTTCAGATTGAACATCTCCTTATCATTGTGTTCTATGTAAACCATTGCCTTGGCAGGAACCGATTGAATGGTGACGTAATGTGTTCCACCATTGAGGTACAGATAGGTGTTACCTTTGTCTTCTGACCCATTTTCACATACTATTTGGAATCTGTTGCTATTGTATTTCACTAAGTTGAACAGCAAGCCTTTTAGTTCTGGCAGAATAAAGGTATTGCTTGCGCCTGCTTTTATCTCTTGTCCTTGTGCAAATGGTCTGTTCTTTGGTGCTTTGCTACTTCCGTATGCATGGTTCTTTTCGTCAAATCCCCAATAGGTCTTATTCTCATCTACGCTTTCTTTGATTTTAGTGAAAGTGGAGTCTGAGATATTGGTGAAATCCCAGGTATAAACATCTGTTCTAGCACGAGAGTCAGAGGCCTCTGCAGACTTAGGGGTCTCGAAATAGAACTTGATGTTTTTCTCCATTGGCTGCCCGCCATTTCCTACAATGGCGTATGTAGGAATTGTCACCTCATAGCGCATGCCATAGAATAAGTTCTGGTCAGAGTACTCAAACCACAATTTGTTTCCTTCGACATGAATCTTATTGTACTGATTGTAATTGTTGCTTCTTGCGCTGTAGTATTCTAGAGATTGATAGCTTTCGCTACCACCCATAGGGCGACAGAAAATCAAGGCACCATCCAAAAGTTGGATGTCTTCATTGAATGTTATTTTTATCTTCTTGGGTGTATTCGGAGTCGGCTGAACATCTTCCACTGGTATGGTAGATTCTGCTGCAGGGGACGTAGATTCTACTATTGGTGCGTTACCTATCACTTTGGCTGTTGTAAATACAAAGGTATCATCGTCCAACGTTCCGTCTTTTACATCTTTAAGTTCTGCCTTTTGGTTCAATTTTAAAGTATAGGTATAGTTGGGACGAAGCTGCTGACCTTCTTTGGGTGTAAATACAAGTTTGTTGCCATTTGCGATACCCGTCACAGTTCCTATGTCGTGGGTCTGGCTTCCGTCTGCGCTTTTTCCCTCAAGAGTCGCTTCTACATTGTTCTTGATATTTGCATTTTTTCCATCATTGTCTTTGGCAGACAAGATGATACGTGTGGTGAGAGGAGCCTCGTCCTGATTGTATGGGGTGGTCATACTCAGGTTTATACCCTTCATGGAACTAATCAAGTGCAATACAATCTGATTGTTCTTCAAGGTAGAGCCTGCTTTAGCCTCTTTCAAGCTACCGGCAGTAACCTTGATGGAGTAATACTTACCTGCTTTTAATGTAACTGGCACGTAAAGTGCCCTGTAATCGCTAATGACGCATTCTTTAGAATCCTTGGTATATGTATTTACTGTCGTACCGTCGGATACGATAACTTTGAAGTCGGCTGTTTTCTCAATTTTTTCATTGAAAGCAAACGCCACTCGGTTGTTATCGAGTATGGAAACTGAATCTGGATTAGCTTCAATTTTTTTATCTCCATTGTATGCTCCCAAATAGTTCAATCCCTTGGTTGAGAATGTGAAGCTGCAGTTCTTGTTGCCCGTACCCGAAGTCTCCATGATCACATTTGCAGGAATATTCAAGGTATATGTGGTAGCTGACTCCAACTGCTTGCCTTGGGGTAGTGTAAAGTTGAGTTTTTTCACGCCAGTTTCACCTGCGGTAAAAGTGGCAGTTACTTCCATGGCGTTGTCTCCATCGTCAGAGGTCAATGTGGCGTTGATGGTTTTCTCCGTAGGAGTCTTGGTTCCATTGACATCGTAAGCCCACAATGCTTTTTCAGAAGTCACCGTGATGGATTTGAGTGTGTTAGGATCGACTCCTGTTGCTTCGTTCGCAGGTGTTGTCATGGTAAGAACAGGTGCGGCATCAAGTACAGAGATTTGCGAAATCCATGCTCCCCAATTCAATACTCCCCAATCAGTTGTGTTGGTAGGGTCAACTGTTAGGATGGCATCACCATCTTGAGTCACTTTGTATATTTCTATATTGTCCTTTCTTTCTTGAGAAACTTTCAGGTTGGTCTTCGGAAGAATGTCTACACCCGTATAAGAAATCTTTACCTTCTGTCCCTCATGAAGAGAAGGAATGGTGATGGTGGCTGTTCTTGGAAGGGAAACGCAGTTTCCTTTTCTATCTGCGCATACGTGACCTGTGAAGCGAAGACCACGAAGTAAGTCAACATCATAACCTGTGGCAACAGTAGGTTCGTGACCAGTGTTTCGCCATTCATCGACTCCATTAGTGCTATGTGTCCAAATTTCAGATACGAATTGGCTTTCTGATTTTTTCCATAGGCTCGCGTCTGTGAAATTCCATGTGTAAGGGTAATTCTGTACCGTATTGTCCAAGCCACCTGTTTTGTAAGTGATGTCAATGGATGTGATGTAGGCTTTATTTTTTGTATTATCACTGGTAAGGGATACAGAATTTGCACCTTCCTTCAATGACCAGGTTTGTGTGTTGACAATTTTTGTGTTGACATCACTTGTGGATTTGCCTAAAGTGCCGCCTGTAGTTGAGCTTTCAGTAAAGTACCCTTTATTTTGATTATTTTGATTGTTTTCAAAATAGAATACAATTTTTGTAATCTTCGTTTCTGCTGATGAGCCTGAAATCGTGATGTTGGCATTTTTCGCTAGTCCAATCGTTTGTCCATGGTTAGAACCAGCAACGGCAGTGTTCCAACTGGCACTGGCATCGTCTGCTGCAGAGATTTTCAAAGTAATGCCTCCGTTTTCAATCGATTGGAAACGTCCTGCGGGAACGTTCAGTTTGGTTAGGTTACAATCGCTTGTCGGTGATTCGGCATTGAATGTCATCGTCTTGTCCGCCCAAGCATTGCTTCCCCAGAATACCATCAGGAGAAGCAAGCAAAAGTCAATCAATCTTTTCATTTTACTTACATTTATATTTATAATGTTTTTTGTTTTATTTAATCATCGCTTTCTTGTTGCCTATATCTATTGAATGTGATTTATCAAAACAAAGAATGAATCTCTGTATTGCACTCAAATGTTTTTCAGATACGGTTTGACAAGTTCATTTTATTATTATATTGCAAAATTACTTTTTTCCATATAGATAAAGGTGCAATATTGAAATTTTATAGTGGACAATAATGAAAGTATATTCGAATCCAATTCATAAACTACATTTTTTCTTCTCTTTTCGTGTATTTCCACCAATTTCTATTCGAAAATCCACCATGCCGATTCTTTTTTGTTGTAGTTTGTTATCACAGAAAAAAAATAGTTCTATATAATTATTCACTGAGCCCACTTAAAAAAAAGGGGCTCAGTTTATTACTTTTCTATTTTGCAGCCGGCATTGCGGAGCAACTGGAGAAGACCATTTTCACCACCTAAATTGGCGGCATCAACAACAAAGAAGGTTGGCTTCTCTGCCATCACAGTCTGCACCTTTGCAGCCCAAGCCTCAAGAGTTGGTTGAGAAACATGAGCGCCAGTAGCCTTGAAAGCAGCATCTACGTCCTGTGCCTTGAAAGCACCTACAGCCTTATTCAACTTGGCCAACTCTGTAGGCTCATTCTCCAGAAACTCTACCAAGCGTGCCACCTGCTGCTTCAGGTCACTCTTATAAGTATCGTTGATATAAGCATCCACATCACTTAAACCGCCTACAGTCTCATTGTTTGCCTTTGCCTGTGCTTCAAAATACTGGTCGAAAGTATGAGTAGGATCATACATACCCATGTGATTGGCCACAAAAAGCAACTGCTCCATGTCTTCCAGCAAAGCAGCAGGAGTCAGGTTACCATACTTTTTCTGCACATAGGAACTACGGAAATCCACCTCCATGTATTTCTTGAGGAAAGCATTAAGCTTTGTCTGCTGAGCCGGAGTAAGCAAACTGAGAAGAGTCTTGCCGTCAGCCAGTTTCTTAGCGTCATTGATGGTCTCTTGATAAGCCGCCTTGTTTACCTCGAAATACATCTGATCGGTATTAGTAAGTGCTTCCTTCAACTCACCACTCAGACTGACAACACCCATAGGATTCATGAGTCGGTTGGACGCCATGATATAGGAAGGCTTCAGATTGGTACTGTCCTTACTGATCTTGTAAAGAAGCTGTGCCTGTACACTCACCATGCTTACACTTATCAGCATAAGCGCTAAAACAATTCGCTTCATCGAATTGAAATTCATTGTCTTGAAAATCATTTGCTTTAAATTCATTTACTTTTAAATTAAAACATAAAACTTACCTTTCACAAAACTCTCTAATTTGTGGACAAAGGAACAAAAAAATCCCGATACAATTGTTGCTGTATCGGGATTTCATATATTTATGTGACATTTTTCTTGTTACTTAGCCTCACCAGACTTTGTTGCATGCATGATAACCTCTACGTGGTTGCCATCCTTCATCACTACATTCTTGAGGAAATCGCTCACTGCCTTTGCATCTACAGAGCTTACCTCCTTCTTGTAATTGGTATGAGTATCAATACCATAAAGCAAATACTCAGAGATAACACCCATCCAATAGCCATTTTGCTTACAGTTTACATCAGCCTGCTTCAGAAGGATTTCCTTCACCTTCTGGAGGTCATCCAGATTAGGCTGCTCCATCGCATCCTTCAAACCAGAATAGAAGTAAGGAATAGCATCCTTAGACTTGTCTGGGTTCATCATTGCATTACCAGTAACACCTACACGCATGGTCTTACCATCAAGTTTTACACTTTCCATAGCATCAGCACCAGCATAATAAGCAGCACTCAACTTTTCACGGATATTACGGTTGTAATCCATATTGATAACACGGGCTGCGATATCAGCAAGAACTGAGTTGCGCAATGTATAAGGAGCCTCTGAGCACCAGATCTCAACAGCTACATCCTGTGGATTCTCCATCGCCTTGGTAAACTTGTTGACAACTTCACCCTTCACTGGCAATGTCTCTACGTTCTTAAATTTCTTTCCGTTGCTTGGCAAAGAAGCGATATACTGCTCGATAAGAGGAAGAATCTTAGCCTCATCGAAGTTGCCGACAAAGAAGAAGGTATAATCCTTCGCATTACCGAAAAGCTGCTTACCGAGTTCAAGTGCGCGATCGTAGTTTACACTCTTCACCTCATCCACTGTCATTGTGCGGAATACTGGATTACCAGGATAGAGAGTACTGGTCAATGAATCCTGGAATACAGCCTGAGGATTGTTGCTACGATTAGCGAGTGCTGTTACCTGATTGTTGATCAGGTTGTTGACAGCCTTCTCGTCCTTAGTCAGATTAGTGAGCTTCAAATAGATGAGCTGCATCAAAGTCTCCAAATCCTTTGGAGTTGAGCCACCAGCCAAACCATGACGGTATTTTGAAACACTGAATCCGCAAGAAGCAATCTTACCAGCCAAAATCTTCTCAAGGTCATTATTGGTAAAGCCACGCAAACCACTTGAGTTCATCAAGGCACCCATCATCTTCACCTCGTTGAGATCCTTTGTTCCGAAAGCAGAAGTACCACCATCGGCAGTGGCAGCAAACTGTACCTCGTCGTTCTTGAAGTCAGTCTTCTTGAGCACTACTTTGGCACCATTAGAGAGGGTAAGCATCTTGTAACCGAAGAGCTTATTCTCTGTAGTCTTCTTGATTTTACCAGCCTTAGGAAGCTCTGTCATCAATGGTTCCTGCTTTACATTATCAACGTAAGCTTCGAGCTTTTCACCACGCACCTGCTTTACGACGTCAGCCAACTGCTGCTGTGTTGGATAAACAGCACCCTCAGCATCACGCATCATCAGAAGTGTTACGAAGTTGGTATCAGTCTCGCAAATCAACTCCTTGGCATAAGCATTGATAGCCTCAACAGGAATACTTGGAACCAGCATCTTATAGATCTGATATTCATCCTCTACAGAAGGGATTGGCTCATTAGAGATGAAATGATCTACATACTGAGAAGTAAACTGCTCATTCTTCATCTTATCACGGTTAGAATACATCTTATCCAAACCGCTCATGAAATCCTCTTTATAGCGAACGTACTCTGTAGCCGTGAAGCCGAAGTCCTTAGCACGCTTAGCCTCACGGAGAACAGCTGCATAAGCCTCAAGCATCTTGCCAGGCTTGGCAACTGCAGTAAGACTGAAAGCATCCTTTGTGCGGGAAACCAAGTAGCCGCCATTATCACAACCAGCCTGGAGATATGGACAGTCAGCCTCCAATGACTTTTCGCCCAAACGAGAGCTAAGCATGCTGGAAATTGCACTCTGAACATAAGAAGTAGCGAAGTAATTGAGACTACCCTTCAAAGAGTCAGGTGTAGCATCGTGCTTCATGCTGATCATAGCCACATCGTAGTTCTGCTCCTTGTCCTTGTCAACTACATAGATAGCTGTATCATTGTCAGGAACCAACTCAGGGATCACCTTTGCTGCATTAGCAGGAACCTTGATGCCGCTGAAGAGTTTCTTGATCTGTGCCTCTATGTGATCAACATCTATATCACCTACTATGATGATAGCCTGATTGTCCGGACGATACCATTTGCGATAGTAAGCACGGAGAGTTTCAGGATCGCAACCATCAATGATACTCATCAGACCGATTGGCATACGATAACCGTACTTGCTGCCAGGATAAAGTGCAGGAAGTGAACGCTCCATGATACGCTGCTGACCTACCATACGCATACGGTACTCATTGTGTACAACGTCACGCTCATCGTCGATAGCCTTTTGGGTAAGAGAGATACCATTGCTCCAATCCTTGAGGATGAGCATACAAGAATCTACGGCTGTAGTACGAGTAGTTGGTACGTCGGTAAAATAATAAACGGTCTTGTCGATACTTGTGTAAGCATTCAAATTCTTACCATACTCCACACCAATGCTCTGAAGATAGTTCTGAAGGCTATTGCCCTGGAAATGCTCAGAACCATTGAAAGCCAAGTGCTCCAAGAGGTGAGCCAAACCACGCTGGTCGTCATTCTCATTAATAGAACCAACCTTCTGTGCAATGTAGAAACTTGCTACATGCTCAGGAAAATTGTTGTGGCGAATGTAGTAGGT
>ENA-OPFG01001736-OPFG01001736.1-human-gut-metagenome-genome-assembly--contig:-NODE-1736-length-10756-cov-2.387814_pt1 | contig 10756 bp, 8 predicted proteins | sample MGYA00241304_ERZ501542 | MGnify/ENA primary metagenome ERZ501542 (study PRJEB25962, sample SAMEA2042427) | human gut metagenome | biome: human gut; feature: human-associated habitat; material: faeces...
CGAGCGGTCACGATACCCCTGCTCTGGATGATGTTGCAGACTGACCGCGCGAGCGGTCACGATTTCAGTTAACCCCCGACATCGTCGGGGGACTGGTGCGCAACCGACTGCGCCGCGTGAGCGCCGCCGCTGAAATATATAAGCATATATTTTGTATGTAAGACAATAAGTAATACTTTTGTCTTATGAGTTACACCCGAAATTTCCAGCACATAGTTTTTCGCACCAAATGCAGCGAATTGACAATCCCCGAAGATCAGAAACGGATACTTTTGACGTTTCTGTTCAAGTATTGCAAACGAGCGAGAGTCTACCTCCGGCGCGTAAATGCCTACTGCAACCATGTGCACATGCTTGTAGACCTACCTCCATCTATGCCAATCTCTGAGTTTGTGAGAGGAGTGAAGTCACGCAGCAGCGCAGAACTCTCCCATAGCCGTGTTTTCCCGTATTTCAACGGATGGGCTGTTGGCTATGCCTCGTTTTCTGTTTCATACTATGAGGTTGATAAAATCACAAACTATATAAAGAACCAAGAAGAACATCATCAGAGTACTTCTTTTGAAGAAGAGTTTCTGTCATTGTTACGTGTGAACGGAGTGACAGAAGACGAGTATGTCTTTAAAGATTAGCAACTCATTCCTCAGCGGCACCGCCCTGCGGACCAACACCCCATCCACGCCGTCGCAGAGAGAGCCAAGTATATATAGGAGGAGCCGCGCCTATTCCGGCACGGCTCCTCTCTCATATTGCAAGTGATTGCTATTTTCTAACGAACTTCACTGTCTTGACCGCACCGTCGGCAACGATGCTGACAAGATATGTTCCGCCGGCAAGAACCGACAAGTCGGCATTGCCATGTGCGTCGGTTTCCGCATTGAGCACCTGCTTGCCGTCGAGGGCGAACACAGCCACCGGCATACCTGCCACGCCTGCAGAAAGCACATTGTCGACAATCGTGATGCCATCGGCAGCAACGCTGTCCACGCCGCCCATCGGAGTGACATTGTAGGTGAATGAGAGAACCGGAGTCCAGTCGGACGTTGTCAGCTTACCGTCGACGTAGTAGTTGAACTGCGCGCGCAGAAAGTATGACTTGCCGTCCTCCAGCTTCTTCGACACCATCTTGACGTCGCTGAGCATCGGAGTGCAGAACGTGCCCACAGGATATGTTCCGTTGTATGACGTGCGCGCCGGGAATGTCTCCTTCTCGCTGATTGCGAAGTGGGTCGATGCCACACCCTCCACCGGCTGTACGGCGACAACCTGGTCGGCATGGAGTGTGGTGCCGCTGGCAGCCGGAGTGACAAACGTAGGAGTAGGTATGCTTGCCGCCTTTGTTGTAAATTCAAAGACATCGGTGGTTTCCGTTCCGCCGTTCACTGTAGCGATAACCTTGGCATAATATTTCACGCCGGCTGAAAGCACATACTGCGGAACGGCAAACGATGTAGCCGTTGTTGTCTCATCAATCACAACGCTCTGGAAATTCTCCAGACTGCTTACGAGCAGCTGATACGATGTGCCCTTGCCGAGATCCGACCACGAGATTGTAGGGGTCAGCTCAACGTTCTCGCTGCCGTCGGCAGGCGAAATCAAGCGGAAGATGTCGACCTTGAACGACTCCACTTTGCCAGCTTCCGTGTCGGTAGCGTTGTTGCCGCGGGCAGTGACAGTCCAGTAGTATGTCACGTCGGGCTCAAAGTTGCACATGCCAGCCGACGACGCAGCATTGCCGTTTGCCTCGAAGCGAGCCACTACATTTTTCATAGCGGCATCGGTGGCAATTGCGATTTCGCTCACTTCGGCAGAACCGTTCCACTTGAACTGGAATCCCTTCGAAGCCAATTCGCCGTTGACAGGATATGTCATCACCGGCTTCTCAGAAGCCGTGACCGCAGCGCCTTCAAACACCGCGCTGTACTCGTTGCCGTAGCGGTCGAGCACGGCAACGGCATAGCGGTAGTTGCCGAGGTTAGCGTCAGAGATGCCGAAACCTTCATATTTCGGAAGCTCAGCAGGAATCTCGAACGATTTGCTGTAGGAATTGCCGATCAGATATTGCGCATCCTTATAGAAATGCTTGCTGTCGACGTTCGACGGCACGGCATAGACGGTGAAACGCACGTTGTCCGGACCGTTCCACGTCAGGGTGCGGCCGCTGCGGGCAACATTGCTTACTGAACCAGGATACGCCACCTTTTCCCATGTCGTGGCAGGAGTGAGCGCCTGGGTGTCGAACACCGTGTTGCGCAGATAGCGGAACAGCGACAACCATTTGCCGTCGACACGCTCACGGCGTGCAGAGAGCGATTTCCACGGGAAATAGACCATTCCCGGGCACTCGCCCACCACGTTGGTGTGGGTCATCGTAATCTGGTCGTAGAACTCCGACAACGGGCAGCTGCTGCCCTGCGTGTTGCTCAAGTCCTGGCTGATGAAGCACTGACGGTTGAATTTGGCAGCCGCCTTATACCACCACGGGGTGATTTTTGCATAGTCGGCAGCCGAATAACCGATTCGCCAGTACACCTGCGGCGAGATAAAGTCGATAGTACCTTCCGAAAGCCACGCCAACGGGTCGGAGCAGATGCCGTCATACTGCCAGTCGCTGCCAGGGCATGGCTCGAGGCCATAATCGTCGGCATGCTTTCCAGCCACACCTGCAGGGCCGATGCCGAAGCGCACCCAAGGCTTTGCCGCCTTGATTGCCGCATAGAGCTGGCGCACCATATCGTTGACATTCTCACGACGCCAGTCCAATTGCGACATTGTGCCGCCAGCGGCAGTGTATTTAGCATAGTCGGCAGCGTCATAGCTTGCCGGAAGACCGTTCTGATAGAAATAGTCGTCAAACACCACGCCGTCGACATCATACTTGCTGATCAGGTCGATTGTCACGTCGATAATTCTCTGCTTCACCTCCGGGAGAGCCGGATTGAGGATGGTCCATGTTCTTCCGTTATTCTCCCACTTTATCAACCAGTCAGGATGGCTGTTCTCATAGTTCTTGTCGCCGCCGGCATTACCCCAGCCCGTGCTGTAGGTAGAGTTGATGTAGCGGTAAGGGTTCATCCATGCATACACCTCGATACCACGTTTATGGGCATTCTCAACAAGATATGCCATCGGGTCGAACGCCGGAGCCTCACCGCGTGTGCTGGAAACGTAGCTTGACCACGGCTCATACTTTGAGTCGTACATAGCGTCGCACATTGTACGCGCATGGTAATAAATCGTAGTGAAATTGTTGCGCTGCAGCGAGTCGAGGTTGTTTTGACAAATTGTTTTAAGTGCCTCCGCATTGTTGACAGTTATCGGGCTCGACGGCCAGTCGGCAACATACGCCGACATCCACGTGGCTCTCTGCTCACGCTTCAATGCCTGCGCCTGGAACGCCGCCGACAACAACACCGCCGAAGCGGCTGCAGTCATTAAGATTTTCTTTATCATATTCGTTGTTTTGTATCTCCTTTTTAAAGCAATAGCCGTCCCCCTATTGCTTGACAACAAAAAGGAACGGCTATTGATGTTTTCTATACAGTCAGGAAACCGTTAGAACAGTTTCGTCTTGTTAGGATTGATTACGATGCCCAGAATCTTGTCGGCAACGACAGGCACACTGACAATCTTGCCTGCGGCATAGTCGTAGTATTTCAAGCCAGTTGCAAAAGCCGAATTGTCGGCGGCAGCCTTGTTGAAGCCGAAGTAGACGTTACCAGTTTCCTTGTCGAGAGCCATCTGCGTGCAGTATACACCCTCGTCGGATGTAGAGTTCATCGCATCAGCCATCATGAGGAAGTCGTGGCCTTCCAAGAAGCCTTTCTTGTCGACAGTCTTGTCGTCGGCAGGCAATGGATAAACATAGAATCCGTCGCTGTCGCCCCAACGCCAAACGTAGAGAGCATTGCGGGTCTCGTCGATGGTGAACGCCTTGAGTTTAACATCCTTAAGGATTATATCATACGGAGCTTTGGCAGTCTTGTAGTCGCTAACAATGTCAGTGGACTTGAAACGATAGATACCGTTACCGTTGTAGCACTTACCCCACCAGTACATACCCTTTGAGTCCTTCTCGATAGTTGTGCTGATAGCACCGTAAGCAAGACCGCGAGAGTAGTAGCCGAGCTGGTCGTTCTTCACCAAGTATGTGCTGCTCTCCTTACCGCCACGGGTGTTGAGCGCAGTTTTGCGCAAACCGGTGTTACGGTCAGAGTAAATCAGGTCATTTCCATCGACAGTTCCGAAGAACGGGTCGTTGAATGCAGTCTGACCAACGTTTGTAACAAACAGGTTTGTAGACTTGCCGTCGACAGTCATCACGTTGATTTTACCGTCGCCGAGCACGCCGTCGGCATCGTTCACGTAAGTGTACTGCTTGCCGGCATCGAGGATGTAAATCCATCCCTGTCCGTCAGCGTCCTTATAGTACACCAAGTTGAACGGCATGTTGCCGCTGCTTACGCCCATATCGAAAGGAAGGTTCTTTGTGCCCTCAGGAAGTTCGCTATCAGGGATAATCTTCATCGCTTTGATGTTGCCGCCCACTGTAGCGAAATAGAGAGTCTGATACTCCTTGTCGGCACCAACTTGAACGTTTACATAGCTTTCCTCAAGCTGGCGGTTCTCACCGTCGATGTCGAAAGTGGCCTTCAGCGTGATGCGCTGCGAACCGATGTTCTTGAAGTGCACCTTGCCAGGATAGTCCACCTTGCCATTCTCATCGGCATAGCCGACGAAAGTAGCCAACGGGTTGCCCTCAGCGTCGAGAGCGCCTTCCGGGAATGTCCATTCATATTTCACCTTCTTGTTTTCAGGGTTAGGCAGGAAGATGTTGAAATCCACGTCAACGTCGTTTACAGTCAACACCTCAGCCGACTGGCTTTGGATTGACAGCACCGGAGCGATGTCGTAGATCATGATAGGATATGTGCGCGAGCCGACGCCGTCGATAGTCAGTTTCACCTGATATGTACCGGCTTTTTCGAATTTGTGCACAGGATTCTGCTCCGTTGAAGTTGTACCGTCGCCGAAGTCCCAAGAAGGATTGCCCTGCTTGTAGGAAGTGTTGGTGAACTGGATGTGGGAAACCACATAGTAGTCCTGACCATATTGAACCTGACCGTCGGCGCTTGGAGCCACAGCGTATGTGAAGTCCACATCCTTCGACGGGAAATCCTTGTAGTCAGGATCCGGGTCGACGCACGACGACACCATCATCACCAACGCTGCTATAAAGCTGATATTCAATAATATTCTTTTCATTTGTCTTTTTCAGTTTTAATTAGTTAAGCTCAATTTGCTTGATGCCCGACTCACCGGTTGTGTAACCGCAGTGGCCTTCGGTGTCAAACACCTTGAACACGAGGTTCAAGCTGTATTTGCGTGAGAAGTCAACTTTGTAAACCTTGTCGGAATTGCTGTAGATCCAGTCGGTGAAAGGAATCAACGAAATCAAATCCTTGAACACCGGCATATATTCGTCGCGCACAGCAGTGACAACGCCACCAGTGTTGTCGTCGTAGCGGCAGAACACCCAAGGCGAAGACTTGTAGACGTCGTAGTAGATCTTTGAAGGGTCGGTTGCGTCGGCAGTCGGCACTTCGTGATATACAGTCTTTCCGTCGACATTATCAGTGTAGTATTTGCCTACAACAACCGTAGCGTCGGTAAACCAAACGTCGCTCTTCTCTGTGCCTTCGGCAGGAACAAGAGAATTGAGGGCAGTCTGGTCGAGAGCCGGATATTTTGCAATCACACCCTGCACCTGCTCTGCAGTGAAATCGTAGTTGATATACACACCGCGGAGGTCGGAATAGTAAGTGTTGTCCTTAGTCAGGTAGTCAATCACCTTGTCGGTGAAAGTCTGCTTGAAGTCGGCAGGATAGTAAGAATCAAACTTCTTCTGGTCCCACTTTTCAGGAGTAGCCCATGTCACAGATTTCAAAGTCTGCGAAGTAGGGATCTTAGTGTCGAGCTGCCATTCGTGACCGTTCCACGTAGCCATGGAGTGAGGGAACGAAGCCGTCATTGACGTGCGGACAGTGTCGCTGACGTTTACAGTCTGAGTGTACTTCAATGAAGAAGTCAAGCCAACGGTAGCGGCAGCTGTTTCTTTGAGCACCACTGTTTCCCAAACCTCAGAGTGGTCGGGAGTGTGCTCCTTGTCGGTGTAGTATTTACCGGAAATCTCGATGCTGTCGCCGGCCGCAGCCACAGTGCTTCCCACCGACCAAGTGACAGTAGGCACAGGCTGACCTGCATCCATAATGTCGCTGAACGGGTCGTTGGTCTCGCACGATGTCATTGCGATCAAAGCGAGAGCAGTGGCTCCTAATTTATATTTCAAATTCATAACTTAAATTCTGTTTAGTGTTAAACAATTATTTGCCGGTCAAAGAAGAACGTACGCCAGCCTCCTCAGCCCAAATCATCGGTTTGCGAAGCCACTCGAAGTTCTTGTAAGCGCCGAGACGCTCAAGTTCGCTCTTGTTGTACTTCTCCTCAGTCTCTGGGTCGTAGTTGATGCGCTGAATCCAAGTGTTCTCCTTCTGCGCGTCGGTCAAACCGTCAATCCAGTATGGAGCGTAGAGGTTGTAAGGACGGCGGAGTTTCAGATAAACGATTTCCTGGTTTGCGCCAATACCGTGGTTGTTACGGTTGTTGCTGTAGTGGTAGCGACGCATGTCGGTCCACTGCTCAGGCTGCATGTACATAGCCACATACTTCATTTCCATCAAGTCGCTCAAAGAGAACTCAGATGGGTTGAAGAACCAGTGATGGTTACCCTTTGTCGCAGGGTCGGTCACGCCCCTTACACGCTGTGGGTTGGTTTTTCCATTCTCATCCTTCTCAGGCATTGTTGCATCGTCGAGGAATGCATCAACGATAGCGTCCCAATAATATTTAGACTTTGTGAAATCGCCATCTTTGTCGCGGGCATCAAGTTTCACATAACCGGAAGCAGTCATGTTGCCAGGATACATTACTTCTGGATGTGCTTTCTGGAAAGCAGCGAGGTGACGTTCGATGTTTGCACGTGTAGCCTCTTTTGCAAGCTCGCAGGCCTTTGACTTGTCGCCCTTCCAATAGTAAGCCTCAGCCTTGATGAAGTAAAGCTCCTCCATTGTGAACAAAGGCACGTAGGCATCGGGAGAGCCGGCATAAGCACCAGTGTAGAGATTAGGATAAGCGTTCTTTGTAAACTTCGAGTTAGGCACACCGATGTTGTTTTCCAACCAACGGAGTTTGATAGTCGACTCGCCATTGGTTGCCGATGTAGGACCTGTGCGCGGAGTGAAAAGCAAAGCGGCACGAGGGTCGTCGGCATAGCCGCGGCGTGCAACAAACTTACCGGCATTTGTGGCATCACTCTGATTGAACACACCCATAATGTCGGCGAGCATAAATTTTGAAGGCACAGCGTCAGTCAAGTTATTTTGGCGCGATTCTTGCCAATCGCCAACGTATGGATTTCGCTCGCTCCACGGGCAGTTCTGCGTTCTCGTGCCGCCGTCGAAATTGTAGCGAGGCTCGCTGCCGAAGAATGTGCCGTACATCGGGTCGGCTTGCCAAATCTGGATAGCCTTGTCGGCTGCGGCGATGATAGCATCGCAAGTAGCGGCTGAAGTGTTAACGTTAGGAATGTTGCGGAGCAACAGACGAGCCTTAATTGCATAAACCAGACCTTTCCACTTGTTGAGATCGCCGGCATATACGCGGTCGAGTTTCTTTGTGATGTTCTGGTTGCCCGGAGCCTGAGTGTACTCAGGATTCTCGAAATCGGCAGCCAACTGGTCGCACTCGTTGAGCATCCAAGCATAGATGCTTTCCTGAGTGTCGTAAGTAGGCGAGTTCGACTTGTAGGCGTTGCTCAAAGGCATATCGCCGAAAGCGTCGGTTGTAAGCTGAGTCGACATCAAGCGGATTGCGCGTGCAATCAACTTGTAGTTTGGCGAGCCCACATTGTCGGCGTTCGTCATCAACTCGTTCACGTTGCGGCCAATGTCATAGAAGTGGCGGCGCCACTGCGGGTGACGGTTCATAGTCAAGAATTCCCAACCGCTCTTGTAGCCATAAGCACCGGTTGCCGATTTGCCTGTGGTTGTGAGGCACTGCGACAAATAGATGTAGTATTCGGCGTGGTCGTAGTTGGTCTGTGCCGCATAGTAGACTATTGTCGGAAGTCCTGTCTCGGCGGTGATACCCTTCGATTTGTCAGGACTTACGTTATCATCGAGCATGTCGGCGCAGCTGGTGCCAAGGACACCAACGAACAGCGACAATGCCATTATTTTGAATTTATTCATACTGTTCCTCGTTTTTTAGAATGTAGCACTAAGTGAGAAGTTGAACGAGCGTGCAGTCGGCACACTGTAATTGTCAATACCGGCACCACCTGTACCACCACCTGTACCGGCAAGGATCTGAGGATCAGTTCCGGTGTATTTGGTGAGCAGGAAGAGGTTACGTCCAGTTGCAGAAACCTTCAGACCCTTAACCGGGCATTTCTTCGAAAGGAAACGGCTGAGGTCGTAACCCACAGTCACGTAGCTCAAACGGATGTAAGAGCCGTCCTCGATGAAGTTTGAAGACACTGCATTATAGTAGTTGTTGACGAAGTTGCTGTCGAAGAGCACCGGAGTGGTGTTTGGAGCATAAGTTCCGTCGGCTTGCTTAACCACACCTTTCACGAGCACTTCGCGGCTGCGGTATTTTGTCATCAAAGCCTCCATACCGTTGCTGTTCAAGCCACGACGTGTAACGTTTACAACGTCGCCGCCACAACGGCCGTCGAAAAAGAAACCAACAGTCAAGTCTTTCCAACGGAAGTTGGAACCGAGACCGAGCAGGAAGTCAGGCTCACGGTTACCGATCAAGTTACCCTTTGCCGGACTGATGAGCGGATAGCCAGACTCGTCGCAGATAATCTGACCGTCGGCAGTACGCTGATAGTCCTTACCCGAAATTGCAGTCGTTGACTCGTGTAGATAAGCCGTAGGAAAGATGTCACCATACTGAGTTCCCTGGATTTCAGACATACCTTCAGGAAGCGAAACCACCTTACCGCGGTTGAACGAGAAGTTGGCGTTCACAGTCCAGTTGAAGTCCTTATTGCGGATGATGTCCTGACCGAATGTAAGCTCAAGACCCTTGTTCTCGATAGAGCCCTCGTTACGAGTTTGGAGGATAGTACCTGATGTCGGCGACACACGCACCTGTACAATCTGGTTGTCGACAGTGGTAGAGTACCAAGCCACATCCAAGCGAGTGCGAGAGTCGAAGAAACGCAAGTCGGCACCAACTTCCCAAGAGCTTGTCATCTCAGGCTCAAGAGTAGTGGCAACAGCATTTGTTGCGTCTACACCCCAACCACCGTCAGGGAACAATTCCCAGTTCTTATAAGCTGTGGTGAAACGGTAGGCAGGAGCGTCCTTACCAACCTTTGCCCAGTTACCACGAAGTTTACCGTAAGAGAACACCTTGTTGCTCAAGTGGAACAACTCAGAGAAAATCAAACCACCGGTTACCGATGGGTAGAAATATGTGCAGTCAACCTGTTTCAACGTTGAAGAGCCATCATAACGACTTGTCACAGAAAGTTGTGCCATACCCTTGTAGTCGAAACGAAGCTCGCCGAAGTAACCGAACTTGTTTTTGCGCGTGTGGGACAACGACATCTTGTAGTCGCCAACCTTGGAGAACAAGCTTGGGTCGGTGTTCATGAAGCTGTAGAAGTCGCCTTCAAGAAGGAAGCGCTGACCAGCCAACGAAGCCTCGACACCCTTGTTTTCCTTATATTCCGCACCAACCAATAAGTTGAGCGTGTAGTCCTGAGCGAAAGTCTTCTTGTATGTACCAACGATCTGCGCAGTGAGCTGCGAGCTGTTTGAAGGCTGGAACGAGTAAGAACCGAATTTATACTGATAGTTTGAGAACGCGTCAGATTCAGGATCCTCGAAGTCGGTCTTTACAAAACGAGACACAGCATACGACTCATAGTTAGAGTAGCCCTTATCGTAACCGATTTTACCTGTAAACACGAGGTCCTTGATTGGCTCGTAGCTTACTTGACCGTTGATGATCATACGGGTAGCCTCCGTCTCGCTCTTGTCGTAGTAGCGACCGTAGTAAGGAGAAACGGTTGCTACAATACGGCCTGCGTCGCTAAGAATTTCGCGGTCGTCCCAATTGTCGTAGAGAGCCCACCAGTTAGGACGGCCTTCCTTAGTAACGTAGTCAGACATATCCTTATTAATAGGCCAAGCGTAGATTGACGACATGCTGTTGCCGAATCCGCGGCTCTTTGAGTTTACGAAGTTGGCAGAGAGTTGAACGCTCACTTGGTCAGACGGCTTGAAGTCGGTCTTCACAAACACGCTCAAACGGTTCTTATAATCCTTAGGTACCATACCTTCGTTGTTCATATAGCTTGCAGAAGCCATTTGGATACAGTTTGTCTTGATACATCAAGTAGGAAAGCGAGTTCTGATTGACTCATTTTATGTTCTGTCCTTAATGCTATTATTTTATTTCCTACATTCATATATTTTTACCTCCTGAAAATATATTATTAAAATAAATAAAGGAATGTATTCGTTAAAAATGGAATATCAAGAAAAGTATACTGTTGTTGATATTGCTGAGATGAGTTTTCTTAGAATTCCATTTCCTTTATATGCTATTGATGCTGACCAAAAAATGAGTATTAATTCTGTATCATCTTCTGATTTTTCAAATGTTAACGTCGATTTTT
>ENA-OPFG01001737-OPFG01001737.1-human-gut-metagenome-genome-assembly--contig:-NODE-1737-length-10754-cov-1.350033_pt1 | contig 10754 bp, 4 predicted proteins | sample MGYA00241304_ERZ501542 | MGnify/ENA primary metagenome ERZ501542 (study PRJEB25962, sample SAMEA2042427) | human gut metagenome | biome: human gut; feature: human-associated habitat; material: faeces...
GCCGATACCGTGACAAGACTAAACGCCATTACCAAAGAGAACAGAATTGCCAATAACCTTTTCATTTTGATTTGTTCCTTTCTTCTACTTATTTTTATAAAATGCTTCCGCATAATACGGACTATCTGGGAGATGACAGTATTTCAATATGTAAGCTGCCATCTACAGTGGAACTATTCCGGTCAATCCAACCCGACCAGATTTCTTAGGATCTGAACTGCATCATCGGTATTGACTACGCCGTCGTGATTCACATCGCCATTTTCAATGCGGATCCCTTCCACTTCATAGCCCACACAATACCGCAGAATGCAAACCACATCATCACTATTTACTATGCCATCGCTGTTGACATCGCCACGCAAAGTCGACTTCTGCTGGAAGCGTTCGTCCATATTGACCAGTCGTGCTTCAATCCACGCAGTCATATCTTCCACAACAGTTTGATAGTTCGCTCCCTGCCAAATGTGCCCTTCTACCGCCGGATTGCCAATGCGAATATAATCCCACAGCATATAGTTCATCGCTTCATTGTTTTTCAGCAGGGCATAATGTTGGGCAATCGTACCCTCAGTACCCAGCCATTCGCGCACCGCCGGTGCAAACTCGCTGTTGTAGTATTCTGCAACTGCATCCTTAAAAGTCGGGATCTGAATCAATGCATTCGCCAAGTAGTGGTAGTCCACGATATCGGCATCATTTGTCTTGTTCCAGCCGGTACCAAAAGTCATATCCTGGTCCCAAACTGGGCCGGCATACATCATGCCATCAGCATCCTTATAGAAGTAGACCGAGGAAATAAAGCCGTCACAGTTGAGCGACAGTTCCTGCAGCAGGAACACCTTAACCAGCGAATTCATATCCACATAGTCATAGAAGTATTTACCCGTGGCAGTATTGTAGCCCGTATAGGCGCCGGTTTCATCTGTTGCGTAAACAGCGTCTTCAAACTCCTGATAGTACTCACTGATATACCGCATGGCTGCATCGCCACACCACTCGGGGCTCTTGACATTAAAGGCAACGCCCTGACGTGTCTTGAATCCACTCACTTCATCCCACATATCGTGGTTCAGCTCGATGAGATAACCGCCTGTAATGTTCGCCGGCTCTGTCAGATTCGTGGTGTACTGATACTGCTGACCATAGGAATTCTCCGCCTGATTGGTGGTCATACCAACGCCATAATTCCCGTTAAGCTGCTTATATGCCGCTTCCATATCGGTAATGGCAACAGAAGTTGTTCCTACGGCGTTCTTTTCGCTGAGAAGATAAACTCCGCGATACTCCCCGTCATAGTAAAGGTTTACCCAATCACAGCTCGCAGTATAGGCAAGCCCCAGTTTGAATGCCAGATCCTTGACGAGCTTGTCGTGCATCTGAGTGGCATCAAAGCTGTTAGCCAGCAGCACCCATGTCTTTACCTGTTCCTGGTTCCCCAGCAAATCAGCAGGGGTTTGCAGCTTGATCTGATAGGATTTCTTCTCGGCATAGGTAAAGGTAGAATTGCCTCGAGCCTTCAGTTGGCTCAGCCCGCCGTTGTAAATCGAAGTACCATCTGCGGCAACCAGCGACATCTTAGCGTCCGTCACTACATTATTCTTGTTTGCATCAACAAAGGCAATCCCCTTGTTTTCAGCATCTGCGCTGGTCAGATACAGTGTGGGCAAACCAGAAGCCTGCATCACACGGAAGGTCATCGCCTTACCCGAACCGACAGTCGCAGTAATTTCCCGATAACCCGCTGCGTTCACATCTGCAACGGCGGTTATATCCACGGTATCGCTCAAATAAACAGTTCCCTTATCACCAGTCAGTGTCACTTTATTGCTTACAGGTTCAGTGATAAAGGTCAGGGAAAGCGCCGTCAAATCTGCGGAAGCCGGCAGGAAGAGGTACTTCGCACCATCAACTTCCGTAATCGCGATATTCTGACCATTCACTGTTGCACTTACGCCGGTGACATTCGCCGGAGCGGGACTTGTCCTCGCATGGAGCGTATTAGACCACCTTGGACTGTTATAAACCTTATTATCTTCGGTAGGAACCTTCGTGCGTCCGGCAACCACAAAGTAGTAGTCTGCGTCTTGCTTCAAACCGGTAACGATAAAGGTAGTTTGATCTGTAGTCCCCAAAGACTTCCTGCTATTACTGCTGTTGTTCTGATCGCACTGGAATATCTCATAATACTCTGCTCCGGGTGCGGCAGTCCATGTCAATGTCAAAGAGTTGTCTGAGGCAGACTCACACTTTAGGTCTTTTACATCATTGGGAACAATGTTGTAAGTCAAAGTCTTCTCGCCATAGTAATCTCCTCGACCTGCACATTTAATCTCCGCCTTCCCCACATTCTTGCTGTCAGGCCACTCCACATAAAGATCCGGGATTCTGCCATTAATGAGGTTTGCGTCATTATTCTGCGTCAGCACATAGTCTCCGCGCATAGCAAAGCTGCCGGGACGGACACCACTGGCTGCGTAATAGTAATTAGGTACAGGATCAAGTTCACGCGGATTTTCAGGGCTACCAAGCTTAAAGATGACTTCACTGCTGTTGATATCAATGCCCTTTGTTCCGCATACTGTGCAAACATATTCGTCATTCCATTTGTGGTCGACAGGGCGTTGGAAATCCGATTTGTCTGTTGCCTTACATTCCGGACATGTGTAGGTAATATAACCGCCAGTAACACAAGTGCGGCTGTCACTTTGTGTAGTCTTATTGGCATAGCCATCTGCACAGGAATGATATCTGTCTTCACCCACAGAAGAGAATACGTTCTTCTTGACATTGCCTTCCGCCAGGATGACTATCTTACCATCTGTGGTATTCAGCAAACCGCTGTATGCATACTCACCCTCAGGCGCAAGTCCCTTTTCACAGATCGCACATGTGATTGTCCCGTTGGCCATATCGTACTTGCTGGAAGCATCGACTTCATGTTTGCCCAGTTCACAGTTGGTACGTGTCTCGGTATAGGTATCCAACTCCGTGCCGTCATATTTAACAGCCTTTACTGTAAATGTCTCTTCTGTCGCATTTACCGTTAGGTACATACCATTGTACTCAATGTGCGGAATGGCTTTAACGTAGCAGTCGCGCTCCTCAAAAGCATTACTCTTACTGCTCAAGTCGCCGCAGACATAATACACTACGCCACCACGGCTATCCTCTGCCTGTTTCTCCCCGCGGATCATGGGGTAGGTACGTGCATAGGCATGATCGTCTCCACCAAACACGAAATCGAAGCCTGCGCTTTCAATCGCAGAGATGATCTCATCGGTAGCACTATTGGAACCGGGGTTCGTTCCATAGATGGGCTTGTGCGCCACAAGAATCTTCCATACGCAATCAGTGGTCAGATTCTCGGCAATGTCCGCAAGTGTCTCGGTCAACTTCACGCCATCGTTTATAACGACCACACAAACCTTGCCATACTCCATCTTGTACCAACAGTTTTGGGTGCTTACTGGCAGGTCATAAATCACTCCGCTGATCTCGCCGTCCGCGTCACTGTAGTACTCATGGTTACCCATAACATGGATCATATCCACGCCATTCAGCATGTTGCCATTTACCGTAGTCAAGAAAGGACGCCAGTTGCCAACATAGTTTGTCACATTGTCGATGGCATCACCGGTTTGAATGGCAAAGTCATAACTCGTCCCATTATCCTTCAAGCCGTTCAATGCTTGGAATAGATTTGCGGTCTCCGAAGACTGAATATCGCCGAGGATAAAGAAGTTGGTCGACTCAGCCCCTGCCGCAGGCATCTTAAAGCTCTGCGTATCAGACCATGTCTTCCCGTCACCCACCTGATAGTAATAGGTTGTATTGGGGATCAGACCGCTGATCTGCACCTTATTGCACCGCAATGCATCGCCCTTGCTGCTCTGAACAAAGGTCTGCAGCTTCGATGTGCCATGCACTATTTCAGCACTGCTCAAATCCTCCACAGTGGAATATCTCACCTGCGCCTCTGCCTTGGAGCCATCGATTTGAGTAAGCCAGGTAATGCTCTTGGTATTTGGATTTGTCACACCATTAGTAAGGATTCCAAAAGGCCGTCCTTCGTTCTCCGCCGTCTTTTCACAAACGATTACACGATGATTCCAGGAGCGATTACTACCACTCTTTTCAGCATAGAAGGTATATTCGCCAGGCGTATCAAAGGTATGTGTCAGCTTGCCCTTCATGTTTGTCTTGCCCAATGGTGCAGGCTCACCTGTACCGTTCACCTGATAGATCACCGCACGAGAAACTGCGTTCCCGTTAGCGTCTGTCACAACCAAATCGGCAGGCATTCCGGCAATAGCCTGCTCACAGCTGATCTGATAGCCCGCTGTGAACGCGATCTCCTGCTCTGTGCCGGAGAACGTGTAGGTTGTAGTATTATCAATGGTATAAGTACCCTGCGTAACGGTATATTTCAGCTTATTGCCTTCCTTGGCATTGGCAGGAATGTTAATGATGAGGTTTCCCAGTTCGGAAACATAATCATATTCTGCCGCACTTCTTACACCAAAGAGCCTCGTCAGCAGCGATTGCTGAGCCGGTTTCTTCTCGATTGTGATAATTGCCTGTTTTTGGCTCAGTGCTTCCGTATCCAGCGTTAGCGTATAGTTGTCGGAATCCTCCACTTTTGCACCAGCAAGATACTTTTCAGCATCACCCATGGCGCTAAAGTCCACTGTCACCTTTGCATGGGTGATATTCTCGCCGGTGTTATTCACGATGGAAAGTGCATACTCCTTGCCGATCTCCGGGGGCTCCGGCTGGGGCAGGACATCAATGGCGGACCTCATACCTTCGGTGTCCTCCACCCGGAAGGTACGCGACTCCGTGGTCACATTGCCGTAAAAGTCCTTAAGCCGAATGGTGAGAGTATGTGTACCATTGCGGAGGTTCATTCCCTTGAGATAAAGAATGCCCTCGTTGATTTCCAGCTTTTCCGTATCCGTATCCGTCTGCAGCTCACCGTCCAGCCATACCCGGATACCGGTGGTATCAATACCGGTGGCATACTTATCGGTCAGTTCGCTATCAGAATATACTGCGGAGAAGCTCAAATTGCCGCTGGGCAAAACGGTGGAGCCGTTTGCCTCCAGCACCGTGCCGCTGCTCGTCTCCGTAATGGCTTCCATTACCGGGCGGGTAATGTCATTCGTGTTTGTGCCGTAGATGAACTGGACATTATCTATCAGGATGTTACCTTTGAATCCTGCCTTCATTGTCGGCGTCTTGACAACGCGGTAAGTGTAGGCACGATAGACATCAATCGGCATCTGCATAGAGGAAATATCGGCCTCTACCCAAATCCAGCCCTTACCTGCCATGTCGCCCAATGTGGTCAACTCAACTTCGTTTCCATTTGCATCTTTACCCTTACCATAGTACTGGGTGTACATGGTTGTACCCTTCGGGATCTTACCCTTTTGTCCGTTCTCTCCGAAGGAACTGTAGGTAAAGCTGCCGTCCGCATTCAGTGTATTATAACCGCCATCGGTATTAGCTTCCGTAAATCCGGTCACACCGCCTGCCATTACAGCCTTCAACAGGTAGGGACAATCCTTCAGATCTACCGGCACATTGACCCACATACCGATCTTGGTGGGCTGTACATTATTCACATACAGGTCGCAGGAAAACCCGCCGTCTGCTGCAGCAGCAGAAGTTTCACTGCAGCCTGAAAAATCGAAACACAGCTTAAATGCTTTTTCACCAAAACGGACACGCCCGTCCTGCGCTGCGCCGACTACGCCGGAACCTGTAAAGTCAACGCCGGCATTGGTTGCGGTACGCACCCAAAGGCCATACTGCTGAATGTGTTCATTCGTCAATTGACCAGTTCCTAAATGGTCTCCTGTTCCTCCGTTTGCCCTATTGGTTATGTAGGTATTCCAGTTGACGCCATGACCATCTTCAAAGTCCATGAGCACCAATGGTTCCAAACCTACAACCAATTCAATCTCACCAGTCACATCTGCGTTGCTTGCTAAGGAAACCTTGGCTGTCGCGCGTAGGGAGTTATTCTCATCGGCAACAAAAGTATTACCTGCGAATTGACCAACTGCAAATTTTGCTGTTCGATTTTGAATACCCTTTGTACCTGCAGTCCGTGGAGCCTCCTCATTAGGCACCACATCTTCCGTGAAATTTTCCTTGTAGACTGTACCATCATTATTTAGTATCGTCGAAGAAACATGGGTAAGTTCAGCAACAATTTCAATTGTACCGTCATTAAGAACATTAGGAGATACCGATTCACTGTATTTGGTTGTATACAGAGCATAAGTCCCGTTATCAAATGTTCCAACAGCAGAACCACTTCCTGTAATAGACAAGTATATTTCTTTCCAACGGGAAACTCCCCCACCTACCCAATATGGATAAAAGTAGCTCTCCACTTGAAAATTATGCTTATAGCTAATTGGTTTGTTCTCGTCCAGCGTCCACTTAAAGTCTCCGTCCTTATACTTCACCTCACGACCCTGCCACGTGGGCTTAAATGTCAGGTCGCTGGTCTCGCCAAAGTCGATAGAAACACTGGAGTTGGTAAAGCCCAGTTTATCCGGCCATTGCAGCTGTATGCTGGTTTTACCAACAGATTGCCCGCCAACCATCAAACTAACGGTAACCTCACCAATAGTATTCGGTGCTGTATACAAACCGTTTTTGTCAATGTTGCCGCCGCCGGAAATAACCGACCAGGAAGCACCTGCGGGAATAGCTGCGCTGCCGCCGGCTGCGTCAACACCCGTTGCACTAAACTGAACGGTGCTGCCGGGGGTATAAACCTCATCATTGGGTGCCAGCACTGCATGGTCAAATTCGCCCGTAGGCTTTGCTGTAGAAAGAACCATGACGGTATTGGATACCTTACGCTCGTAACCATCGGAAGGACGGCAGCGCAATGTCAAACCGGCTGTGGTACTATTCTCCGGGTCACCCTCACGCTGGGTCGCAAATGTCGAAGAACCGCCACCATCTAAATTAACGGCCTGCACGCAGCCCAGAGACTCCATTGTAGCACCGACCTCCGCCATGGTCATGCCGACGGAATAAGGCGCCTGGCGACCGTCTACCATCAGCATTACCACTGTGCCATCTGCCTTAATACCAATAGCCGTGCGGGAAGCACGGGTGGTGTTGTCAAGACCGGCACGTGCATGACCGTTTTCAAAGATATCGCCGAAGCTGGCAACAGCCTCCACCACATTGCCTGCATCCAGTGCTTCCTTGCACTCCTGTGCGCTGGTGATGTGCGCTGCACCGCTCTTATCAATCCAGAAAGTAGTGCCGGTCGGCTGGTTGATCACCGTGCCGCTCATGATAAAAGCGCCACTGGGACGGCCGTTACTCATATCATAGCCACCGGCATTGATCGCACCGACAACATTTGTACCGCGGCGGGTTTGCATGCTATTTGCCTGCTGAGTTGTCGATGTCATTGCCCAGTTTCTTCCGGTTTTTATCGCTTCGATGTTGTCATCACCGTAGCCAACTGCAATAGAAGCTGTTGAACCATTTCCTACCTTGACTTCCATTACATGGCCCATCATCTGCTGTGTCAGCGAACTGTTGTTCAAAATCCACTCATACTCGGTGACATCAGGCGTAACAGCGTACTGTTTCTCAGATATCTGTCGGACACCCAATGCATCAAGACCGCTTCCGGCAGAGACATTTGCCGCAAGCGTATGTACAGGCAGCAACGACACCACCATGCACAGTGCGAGTAGAACTGTCAGTACTCTCCTCATTTTGAATTAAACTTCCTCTCCATTTTTTCGTAAAGTATTTCCCTTAACGAAAAAAGGTGAATAGAATAGTAGCATTCACGACTCTTCCCACCGCTGACCATATTTTTGACGGCTAATCAGTCAGTAATGTCATACGATTCATATTTTCCCTTTTCAGTGCAAAAGAGGAGTGTACATATCGGTTTAAGGTTATATTCACGTTGGCGTGTCCCAAAATTTCGCTTAAGCTTTTTAGCTCAAAACCGTTTTCTACACAGCGTGTCGCAAAGGTATGACGCAAAGCATGAAAATTGGCATCCGCTACCCCACTCTGCGAAAGATATTTCTTGAACCAATATTGCAAGCTACGCGGATCGGGGCAATGGTCTGCTTCTCCAGACAAAATGAATACTGCAGAGTTTCTCTGAAATTGCTTGAGAATCGGCAATATTTGTTCTGGCAGAGGGATGTCCCGAATGGAGCTCTTACTTTTTGGCTCAGAATATAACATCTTCGTTATAGCTCCATCTTCCGGGTCTCGATTGCGCACTCTTTGTACAGTTGCCTTTACCTGTAATATCTTTTTATCTAAATCTATGCAGTCCCAACGCAGTGCACAAACTTCGCCAATGCGCAAACCTGTGTAAAGGCAGAGCAGTATGCAAAACTTGTTTTCATTTATATCATGTAGAAGAAATGACGTTAGCTTCCGTTGCTCCTCTGGCGTGAAAACACGCATTTCGACAGCTTTTTGCCTAACATATAATCTGTCTAGTTTGCATGGCAGAGGGATCTCCTGTGTTGTTCCAAAGGAAACAACATCTTTTATGATGGTGAGAATGTCCTGCACGGTTTTAGGGGATAAGCCTTGACCATTCTTCCCTCCGCAGGACAGCAATTCTTCTATATAGGATTCTACAGTTGCCGTGGACAAATTGCAGATATTACAACTGCCTAAACGAGGGCGGATATAATGATTTACCGTATACCGGTACTTCCCGTAACTGGATTCCTTTACCGATAGCTTTTTGCTCCGCAACCAGTTGTCCAAAATATCGCCGAAATCCATCGTGTGCGGTTTATTGACGATTGATTGTTTTTGCTTATTTTGCATCAGCATTTTTTCCTTTACTTCCTTATAACTGTGTCCATAGAGAGACCGAAAAGCTGCACGGCCATTTTTGCCATGACCTATTATGCAGCGCCCTTCCCAACGCCCATCTTTTCGCTTGTATATGTTCTCTCCCCTGCGTGCCATTTTCTTCCTCCTTCTTTATGTATATTTGACGGCGATATTGACGGCTAATATATAATAACATTTATTAGTGGGCACTATATGTATTACCGTTTTTTGCGATGATCAAAAAGATTTTAGATAAAGCTGACACAAATGGCAAGTTCTGCATATTCGTGTTGACTTTTCCAGCGATGTGGTGTACGATATGGTTTGTAAAGTTTGAGCATACAATACGATGAGGGAAATACTTTACGAAAATAAATGTCTCTTGCATCTGTCTGGTTATTATTACAGCAAGCATCATCTTAGTAAGCCAATGATTAGCAAAAACAGCTCGCAAGTACTCCACTTTATTTCAACCAATCAACTCATCTGGTTCTATTTCATCAATCAAAACCCCTCTGTGCTTTGGGATCCCCTTGTTGTTGGATTCCTGTACAAGGGTTTTTAAATTGCATCGACTTTCTGCAGGTGTTCCGCTGTTTTCTTTTCATTCGTTTAGCAGCGCAGAGAAAAAGATTCTTTGTTGACTCCCATTTCAATGTAGAGACATTGGGTTGCATTTCCCTTTTGTATCTTGGAGTATAGCGGAAAGGAATGGGCGCAATAATGATTAAAGAAGCATGGATTTTCTATATAAAATTTCTAGGCTACATAAATAGTCGATGTTTTTTACGATGTTGTCGATGTATTTTACGATATATTATTGATTCGTAGCACATTATGGTGTATAATAGTAATGTAAAACTATTTAATGGTTTACCGGAAAACAGTCGTAAGGCTGCGGTAGACGCACGAAGGTCAAAGACCTGTGAACGATATGCAGACACTATTTTTGTGCGATTTTTCAAAATCGCCGGGAATGGTGTCTTTTTTTAATCACAACGGTATAGATGGCACTATTCCTGGTGCTAGAAAAAGGATCGGTCAGTGCAGGCTGCTATAGCTATATGCAGCCATGTGTGCTAGCCAACTATCGTATACCCATACCGCCTGCGGGCTGCGGTATGGGTCGCAAATGAAGTGTCTCGACCTACACGCCCGCACCCTACCGTTCATGATGTTGATGATGCAAAAAATACCACGAAAGGAGATGATAGATATGTTTACTACTTGCAAACTCATTTTATGTTTAACATTCGCGGCAGCAACGCCCCAGTATAATGTAGTAATCACATCGCCCCGTACTATTACGGCATCTATCCTGCATCACATCATCATGGTGGTAGGCATTAACCGCTAAGGCTATGCCTGTTGGCTAGTAGCTATAACCCTACTAATCAGAGACCAAGTAATAATAGTAAAAAGAAACAATCGTATAAAGCAAAAATTTGCGAAACACTAAACAAAATACTAAATGAACGCAACATGAGTCCTGCAGATCTCGCTCGCAAGTCCCAGGTGTCAAAAGCCACCATCAGTAGATTAACAAATTATCGAGGGACGGGAAATGAGATCTTGCCGAATGAAAAAACCGCCTATAGTGTAGCGTTGACCCTTGGGCGCACCGAAAAAGAAAGGAAAATGATATATCATACCTTACGACCACAAGCTGCCATCAAAGCGGAGGCATTTCGCAAGGGAATGCCAATCGTAGATGTAAACATACAACTGTATAATATGGGACTCCCTACGTTAAACAACGATTAGTACAATTTGGCTCTCCGTATATTGCGGAGAGCCATTTCATATAAAAATTATTTTCGTCAAAGTGTTTCATCGGTGAAACCACTCCGCACACCAAAAAAGGTAAAATGAAGATGTAATCCGGATTA
>ENA-OPFG01001748-OPFG01001748.1-human-gut-metagenome-genome-assembly--contig:-NODE-1748-length-10695-cov-2.209962_pt1 | contig 10695 bp, 9 predicted proteins | sample MGYA00241304_ERZ501542 | MGnify/ENA primary metagenome ERZ501542 (study PRJEB25962, sample SAMEA2042427) | human gut metagenome | biome: human gut; feature: human-associated habitat; material: faeces...
GAGAAAACGACCTGGAACGGTAAGGCATCGACGGCCGTCGCCACCCAATCGGCCAACGGTCTGATGTCGGCGTCTGACAAGAAGAAGCTCGACGGCGTAGCTGCCGGGGCGAATAACTACCAGCATCCGGCCACGCATCCCGCTTCGGTAATCGTACAGGATTCGACGCACCGCTTCGTGACCGACTCCGAGAAAACGACCTGGAACGGCAAGGCATCGACGACTGTCGCCACCCAATCGGCCAACGGGCTGATGTCGGCGGCTGACAAGAAGAAGCTTGACGGAATTACTGATGATATACTCTCCTTACCGGGTGAAGGATACGAAGAGGTAGAAATTGTCGATCAAGTCAGTATGTCTGCATCGGGAGTAATGGTGAAAGTCGTTCCCGGATTTGTCTTGTTCATTATCAAAAGCGTCCAATTTGGAGGACTCAAAACTGCCAAATTCACGCTTCCCGGTTTTATCATCGGGTCCGTACTCACACCGGCTGCTTTTCGCGCTCCCGGAGGAACATGCACAACGATATACATATCTACAGCTACCGACAAGACTAATAAATGTTCGAATATTATGTTTTCAGGGGTAGATAATGCAGGAGAAGTTACGGCACCTCTGACATTCGCCATACAAGCTACGTCTTTTTCACGAGAATAAGCGACAAAGGAATACGATAACTTGATTTCAGATATGAGTAAAACCATTCAGAGCCGGATTCAGCATCCGGTATATACCGCAGCGGTACTCAAGGCCAAAAACCCCGTCCTGCTGAAAGGAGAGGTCGTCTATGAATCGGACACACGCAAACACAAAGTCGGAGATGGCTCCACCTCATGGAACGCCCTCCCGTATGCCGGAGGGGGGGGGATTTTGAGGGGCCTATTTCGGCCTCGAACGTCACACAGGACGCAAACCACCGTTTCGTGACCGACACGGAGAAAACGACCTGGAACGGTAAGGCATCGACGACTGTCGCCACCCAATCGGCAAACGGACTTATGTCGGCCGCAGACAAAAAGAAGCTCGATGGTGTAGCCACCGGAGCCAACAACTACCAGCATCCGGCCACGCATCCCGCCTCGGTGATCGTACAGGATTCGACGCATCGCTTCGTAACCGACACTGAAAAATCATCGTGGAACAACAAGGCCGCAAGGGATGTAGCGACCCAGATATCCAAAGGGCTGATGTCTGCGCTTGATAAGGAGAAGCTCGACTGTATTTCGGCGCAATGTCTTATATCGACTTCGACGACGACAGTTAGTGGAACTTTGGATTTAAGTTCCAATGTAAGTTACACCAAAGGGAAAGGGTATATTTCGTCGATACGGTTATTGGCTCAATCCGCCACTTCCCTGACTATCGACAGCACGGTTTTGGCAACTGACGATTTGCCCCTGATTGTCGAATTGGTATTGAGATGCAGAGCGGGGCTGGCAAGTAATCTGAACCTTTCTATTTTGTTGGCAGGCGATGCCAGCAACTCGAGTATCACCATTCCGAAAGGTTCAAAACTGATTACTTTGAGCTTTATGATGTTGAACGGCCATACCGATAAATATTCCTGTTATAGAGTTTCCGTAATATGATGAAAATCGTATATAATCGTTTTATTCCGTTCGGCCGCTTCACGGCATTGACCGTGCTGGTCTGGCTGTTCGTGAAAGAGGGCGTCGCATTGACGGCCCGACTACTCAATCACGAGAAAATCCACATGCGGCAGCAACTGGAGATCGTCGCCGTTTGTCTGCTGGGTACGGTGGCGGCACACCTCCTGTTCGGGGTTTCCGCATGGTGGATGCTGGCGGCCGTTCCGGCGCCCTTATTGATTTACGGCCTTTCGGTCGCAATAGAAGTTCTCCTGCCGCCCTACAACCGCGCCTATGGGAACAGTTGTTTTGAAACCGAGGCGATCTACAACCAGCACGATCCCCTCTATACCCGTCGATGGTGGCGGCATCTGTTCGCGTGGATCACCTACATCCCTAACCGCAAATATCCATACATCCCACCTGAAAAACGACCGCCGATGATGAAAAACTGATCCATAACATGGGGGCATGAAAAAGCCCCCGGCCGTTAGTGAGTCTCTTACCTCTGCACTAACATAAATGCGCCGATACGCACAACCGAGGGCAATCCTTTGGTCGCGTATCGGCGTTTTCGCATTTGTAGTTCTATGTCCTGCTGGTGTGCAGAGGTAAGAGACTACAAAGATAGGAAAACATTTTGAACACCATTTTATAAATCCCTAAAAACATTGCTTTATGCTGAATGACATGTAAGAAACAAGCAGAAGCCCAGCCGATCGACGGGCTGGCAATCGTGAAAGAGACCTCCACGCTCGGGAAATTGATTATCAAGGGCGTACCCAAAGAGGAGGCAAAGCGTATGATCGTAGAGAACCACTACTCGCACAAGTGGAACGAAGGCGGCTTCGGAAAGTACAATTTCGGAGTGTTCCGGGCGGAAGAACCCGACAAATGCCTCGGCGTTGCCGTTTACGGGTACATGAAAAACCCCGCCGCAAAGATATTTACGCACCCGAACCCGAAAGCGTGGGTTTGCGAGCTCAATCGCATGTGGATCGACGACACGCTGGGGAAGAACGCCGAAAGCGTGTTGATTGCCGCATCACTCAAACTGCTGCGCAAAGCTGATCCGAACATCGTCGCCGTTCAGAGCTTCGCCGACGGTCGCCTCGGCTGCGGAACGATATACAAGGCGTCGAATTTCCGGTATTACGGATTCCATTATACGCGGTTCCTGCGGAATAAACGAACCGAGGAAATCATACACGAACAAAACCTTACAGATACGACGTCGTTATCCACTTATTTACGCTCGAATATCGCGTATTTGATTGGCGATTTGGAAGTGCTGCAGATAAAAACATATCGCTACATTTACCCGCTTTGCAAGCATTTTCGATTCATAAAGCCGGAAAAACCTTATCCGCAATATGAGAAAGGAATCGAACCGGTCGAGTGGAACCGAGACAAACGGAAGATAAAAGAAAACATCATAATGTTACTCGACAAGGTTGCCGCATAAACATTCCGATCGTTTAATTCCTTTGTACAAAGGTAGTTTGAACACGAGTTAAACGCTTTTCGTTCGGAGTGCAAAAATCACGAAAAAATGCACATTTGAATTTTACAATCGGTACAAATGAATTTTGCGATTATAGATCGTTGTGAATGTGACGAAATAACCGCATAGTGGACGGCGATTGTTTCAGGTTTTCTTCCTGCGGGGGAAGGAGCGGAAGAAGATAACCGGAAAATCGCCGGGTGAAAAGGCTCCGAATCTTTATTGAATGGCGGGACCGGCTCTATTCAGAGCCGGTCCCTTTTTGATATGTTTTTACGGAGGATATGACGGCAATACGAGTGTAGGCGACACTGCGGCGAAGACTGTGGGGTATGCGGCGGTCGGATGCGAAAATCGTGAATTTTCCGGTATATTCGGGCGTATAACCTGCCGATCGGGTTATGCACTGTCGGCTGATGTTGAGTATATTCTGCGCCTCGTGCGAAGTATTCTCTGTTTTTTCTGCCGCTTGGAAATTCCGGATACTGATTTTTCGGTTGCGTTTATCCGAAGAACAATCCCCTCCGCAAGAGGGGATTGACGTATCGAGTTGTATGCTTCGGAAGCGTACGGTCCGGAAAAGGTCCGGATTTTTAACGGGCAGATGCCTTTTATTCCCGCTCTTTTTTCCGCAGTTCGGCGAAACAGTGGCGACAGATCGGTTCGTAGGAGTCCTGCGCACCGAGCATCACCTGTTTCTCGTCGCTGGTCAGGCGGTGCGAATGGTGCGCCAGGTTGCCGCACCGTACGCAGATGGCGTGTACTTTGGTTACGTACTCCGCCGTAGCCATCAGCGCCGGCATCGGTCCGAAGGGCTTGCCCGTGAAGTCCATGTCGAGGCCCGCCACGATTACCCGCACCCCGCTGTCGGCCAGTTGCCGGCAGACCTCCACTAGTCCCTGGTCGAAGAACTGCGCCTCGTCGATGCCCACGACATCGACGTCCGAGGTCATCAGCAGGATATTCTGCGCCGAATCTACCGGCGTGGAGCGGATCGCGCTGGCATCGTGCGAAACGACCTCCTCTTCGGAGTATCGCACGTCGATGCGGGGTTTGAAGATTTCGACCCGCAGGCGGGCGAATTCGGCCCGCTTCAGGCGGCGGATCAGCTCCTCGGTTTTACCCGAGAACATCGAGCCGCATATCACTTCGATCCAACCTTTCTGGCTGGCATTTTCCAAAAACATATTATTACTGCTTTGCTTTGTTTCCTTATTCCGGGCATCGGCCGGTCGTTACTCTTCGACCCGGGTGATCCGGGCTCCGAGGGCGTTGAGGCGTCCGTCGATGTCCTTGTAACCGCGGTCGATCTGTTCGATGTTCTGGATCGTGCTCGTACCTTCGGCGCTCATCGCCGCGATCAGCAGCGCCACACCCGCACGGATGTCGGGCGAAGTCATGCGCGTAGCCCGCAGCCGCATCTGGTGGTCATGTCCGATCACCGTCGCGCGATGGGGGTCGCAGAGGATGATTTGGGCCCCCATGTCGATCAGCTTATCGACGAAAAACAGGCGGCTTTCGAACATCTTCTGGTGAATCAGCACCGAGCCTTTGGCTTGGGTGGCCACCACGAGGAATACCGACAGCAGGTCGGGCGTGAGCCCCGGCCAGGGTGCGTCGGCGATGGTCATGATCGAGCCGTCCATGAAGTTCTCGATGCGGTAGTGCTCCTGTTGGGGAATGTAGATGTCGTCGCCGTGCTGTTCGAAGCGGATGCCCAGGCGGGCGAACTGGGCGGGGATGATGCCCAGGTTCTCGAACGAAACGTTGCGGATCGTCAGCTCCGAACGGGTCATGGCTGCCAGGCCGATGAAGCTGCCGACCTCGATCATGTCGGGCAGCAGCGTGTGTTCGGTGCCGTGCAGCTCCCGGACACCCTCGATGGTGAGCAGGTTCGAGGCGATGCCCGAGATGCGTGCGCCCATGCGGTTGAGCATCAGGCACAGTTGCTGGATGTAAGGTTCGCACGCGGCGTTGTAGATGGTCGTGAAACCCTTGGCCATCACAGCCGCCATGATGATATTGGCCGTGCCGGTCACCGAAGCCTCGTCGAGCAGCATGTAGCACCCCTTGAGTTCCTTGCAGCGGACTTCGGAGCAGGCGGCCGCAGTGTCGAAATCGAGCGTGGCGCCCAGCTTCTGAAAGCCGATGAAGTGGGTGTCGAGCCTGCGGCGGCCGATCTTGTCGCCGCCCGGCTTGGGCATGTAGCCCACGCCGAAACGCGCCAGCATCGGACCCAGCAGCATCACCGAACCCCTGAGGCGGCTGGCCCGGCGGCAGTAGTCGTCCGAGCGTAGGTAGTCCGGGTCGATGTCGGCAGCTCGGAACGAATAGCTCTCTTCGGACAGGCGCTCCACTTCGACGCCCATCGCCTGCAGTAATTCGATGAGTTGTATCACGTCCAGGATCTGCGGGACGTTGTGTACGATTACCTTTTCCTGCGTGAGCAGCGTGGCGCAGAGGATCTGAAGCGCCTCGTTTTTGGCGCCCTGGGGCGTGATTTCACCGCGCAGCCGGCGGCCGCCTTCGACTTTGAATATTGCCATGTTCGATCTGTTTTGAGCGAATGGGGGAGGCGAACCTTGCGGCAAACGCCGCTCCGGATTTCCCGGAATATCTCCCATTATTTTACAAATATAGTGAAAACCGTGCGGCGGGCCAAATTTGTCCGGGCCGTCGGGGTGTATTTTCTATTCCATAACGAGGGGCGTAAAAGGAAGCGGCAGTCGCATTTATGCGAACTTGCCCGAATCGCATTCTGTCTTTTCCTACAAATATACGGAATAGGTCGGAAATCGAAAAGGGGAAAACTGAAAATTAGAATCGGATTGATAAATATCATCGGCCGGATTCATTGCCCGTGTTTTTAGTCTGTCATATGCCCTCTTTCGCTGCCGGATTAACCGCTGCCACAGGTACAGGAGATGTGTCCCGTAACGGGATTCGAGGCGGGTGATTCGTTGTCACAGGCAGTGCGGATTGTGTGTTTGCGGAAAATCGGTGGCGTACTTACCTCCGGGGTACTCGGAGCGGAAGGACGCAAAGTCTTCGAGTGCGTTGCGTTCGCCCGGCGAGGCGGTAAACCAGGATCGGATGCGGCTCTTTTGCCCTTTTCTGCGAAAGAAAAGGCGTGTGAACTATGCTGGGAACCGGTAATTTTTGCCTTGCAGCTTTTACGGCCTTCTTGAAAAAAGGCTGTGGGCACTTTCACTTTGTCGCCGGAAAAAAGTAGGGACGCACCGCTTAAAAGATTGGGTCGGAAAGAAGCGTTTCTACCGACTGAACAGCAAGGGCGGTGCATCAATGCACCGCCCTTGCTATGGCTTGAATCCCGAAGGAATTAAGCGTACTTGAACGTCGATTCGTCCGATACGGTCAGCTTCTTACGACCCTTCGCACGGCGCGCAGCCAAAACCTTGCGTCCGTTGGCCGTAGCCATTCTCTGACGGAATCCGTGCTTGTTGATTCTCTTCCGGCGCGAAGGCTGGAATGTTCTTTTCATTGCCATAGATCTATCGTGTTTTTATTGTTTTAGCGTACAATGCGGAGTGCAAATGTATAATCTTTTTCTTGATCTGCCAAAAATATCGTAAATTTTTCTTCTTCTTCGTTCCGGGTGCGACTCCGCACAATCCGCTTTCGTCCCGTGTCTTACGATCGGTTACCGTTCCGGTGCCGTGTCTTTGAAGAGGTCCGCCTCGCCCCGTTCGACCTTGCCGTACATGTCGGCCAGTTCGGCGATCACCGGAGAGATGAATTCGAGCGTGTCGGCGACGGCCGACTTTTCGCCCTCGCCCTTGATGCGGTAGAGCATCGCGGCGTAAAGCGCCCGGAAGCAGAGTTCGATGTCGCTCATTTCGCGCCCCAGCACGGCCCGCAGACGCGGCAGTTCGGGTTCGAGCTTGGCGAAAGTCTGACGGTAGTGCTCCCCGATCGGCAGCTTCATCAGTTGCAGGTGCAGGTCGTTCAGGTCCCCTATCAGATGCAGCGTATGCTCCAGGTGTCCCTTTTCCTCTTTGCCCTCTTCGCGCAGCAGGTTGGCGATGTCCATGTACCAGAGCAGGTAGTTGTGGCGTTGTCCCTCTTCGATTCCGCGCGGAGCGATGAGCTGCGAGTAGATGGCCTCGGGGCTGAACTGGAGCGCCCGGAGCAGGTCCTCGATCTGCCAGAGGTAGAGAATGTATTCGGCGATGTTTTCCCGCCGTTTGGCCAGTGCGATGTCCATGGTGAATTTCGTTTTGCTTCCCGGCGGGAGGCGGAGTTACTTGATTTTGTTGAGCCACTGCAGCGGCCCGTCCTTGTGTTCGAGGAAGTAGCGCTGCGATTTGAGCAGGTTGCGCGACTGAAGCACCATGCTCTTGGTTTCGTTCAGGATCGTCAGGTAGAGGATGCTGGCCTTGGTGTTGGAGCGGTTCTCGTTGATACGCGTCACCTCCGACTTGATGGCGTCGGCGATGCGCCGCAGCTGGCTCTTGATCGCCTCCACGATCGTGTCGAAGAGCTTGTCGCGCATTTCGAGCACCATGTCCAGGTCGGAGAAGTCGCCCGTACGCAGCATGTTGTTGATGTGGCGGTAGATCGACTCCACTTCGTCGTTGATGTGCATCAGGTCCTCGGTCTGCTCTTTCGAGAGTCCCTCGTGGTTGTTGTCGATGTGTTCGAACGCCGGACGGGTGATGTGCGCCAGCGCCTTGGTCATTTCGTTCAGATAGTCCACCACCTGTACGTAGTAATGGGCCGTATCGATGTCGCCTTTCTGCAGTTTGCGCAGGGTGGGCAGCAGGGAGTACTTGCGTTCGCGCGACTGGTAGAAGAGTTCGTTGGATTCGCGCACCATTTCGCGCAGCACCTTGCGGTTCTCTTTGAAGACGGCGATCAGCGTGCGGTCGTAGATGCGGGTCGTGCGCTCCATCGTGGCGCACACCTCCTGCGTGATGTTATAGATGATGTCGGAGCCGGTTTCGGCAGCTTTCACGGCGGCGGTTTCGGCAGCTTTGTTCTTCTTGAAGAAGTTGCTCTTGACGAGCATGTAGCCGCACAGCAGCGTGGTGACGACGAAAGCGGCGATGCCGCCGTAGATCAGTATGAGCCCCATCGCCAGGGCGATCAGGAAGCCGCCGACGGCCGTGATGAACCACCCGGCCACGACGGTCATGACGCCCGAGATGCGATACACGGCGCTTTCGCGTCCCCAGGCCTTGTCTGCGAGCGACGATCCCATCGCTACCATGAAGCAGACGTAGGTGGTCGAAAGCGGCAGTTTGAGCGACGTGGCCACCGAAATAAGCATGGCGGAGGTCGTGAGGTTCACCGTGGCGCGGATCATGTCGTAGGGGGCGCCGCTGTGCTCGATGTCTTCGTACTGGAAGCGGCTGCTGATCTTGTCCCGGATTCTTTTGGGGATCGTGCGGTCGATCGCGTTGCTTGCATTCAGGGCGGCCCGTACGATGGTGCGCGAGAAGAGCGACGAGCCGTACTGCGTCTCGCTCTCGCCCTGCGTCGAAAGCGAAATTTCGGTTTCGGTGACGTGCATCGCCTTTTTCGAGGTCCAGAGCGTGACGATCATGATGACGCCTGCCGTCATCAGCACCAGGAAATTGGCCGGAACGCTGGCGTTCAGCCCTTCCATCAGAATCGTGCTGTCGCCGGCATGACGGGCGATGCTGTATGCGTCGAATCCGGCTACCGGGACGCCGATGAAGTTCACCAGGTCGTTGCCTGCGAATGCCAGAGCCAGGGCGAAGGTGCCCGAGAGGATCGTAAGTCGCAGAATGTTGATTTTCAGCCGTTGCAGGAAGAAGAGCAGCAGGCTGCCGACGGCCCAGCACAAAAAGAGGGAGAGCAGGATATGCTGGTCGATCCATTCGATCGCGGCGCTTCCGGCGAGCGGGGTTTTGAGTCCTTTGAAGACGGCGAAGTAGAGGATCGCCGTGAAGGAGGCTCCGCACCAGAAGGCACCGAAACGGCGGAACATCGCCGTATAGCGGAACGAGAAGATCAGACGGGAGATATACATGATTAGGGTGCCGAACGTGAAAGCGATCACTACGGAGAGCAGAATCGCCGAAACGATACCCATCGCGCGGCCCGTGTTGATGAAATGGTTCAGGTCGCCCATGCCGAGGGCCTCGTCGTTGGAGATCTTGTAGATCGAAACGGCGACGGCGGCACCCAACAGGCAGAAGATCAGCGATACGGTCGTCGAAGTCGGGAGTCCCATCGAGTTGTAGAGGTCCAGCAGGATGACGTTGGCGAACATCACGCCCATATAGAGCATCATTACTTCGTGGAAGGAGAAAAGCCCCGGGTTGAACATACCGTTGCGGGCCACTTCCATCATGCCGCTTGAGGTGACCGTACCCAACAGGATGCCGATCGAGGCGACCAGCAGAATGGTCTTCATGGGGGCGGCTTTCGAACCGATGGCCGAGTTGAGGAAATTGACGGCGTCGTTGGAAACGCCCACGAAAAGGCCCGAAACGGCCAGGATTCCCAGAATAACGACGATAACGGTGTAGATTTCGCTCATGTTCGGGATTTTTTACACAAAATTTCAGACAAATTTACATTAAAAATCCGGATGGACCGGTTGCGGCGGTCATTGTTAACATTAAATTAACATGGAGTCTTTTTTACGTGCTTTCGGTTTCGGAGTTTATTATCCGGACGATCCGCACACCCGGCATGCGGGTGTGCGGATCGACATACCGGTACATGCCACGGTCGAAGGTCTGCATACCGGATGCGATGAAATTCTGGAAAAAGCACTGGAGATGGTCCGTACGGGCGAATACGACCCGGCAGCCGAAAAGTGATTCGCATGCGATGAAGATGAAAAAGAGGGGCCGTCGGCGGCCGAACCGGAAATCGGAGCGGTAAGGTATCCCAAAAGTGCCGTTCGATCCGTCTTTTGCATTTCCGAAATGCGGTTTTAGTAGCCCTCTTTGGGTGCGTAGCGGCCCGAAGCTCCCTTCGTGGAGGGGAGCCAGGGAAAGGGTAGAATTTACAAATGCGCCCATGAGCCGCGAATAGGCGACCGTCGGATAATGGTATCTTGGGACATATGATTACCTTTCGAAACTATGATTCTTGGCAATTTCGGCGTACACAGCGACATAAAAAAGGGTTGTCTAATGCACATAGACAACCCTTTTTTGTAAAAATCCGCCGATTTACTCCTCGTCGGTGTCGGTATAGGCCTTCAGCAGCTTGTCCTGCACGTCCGCCGGAACCTGTTCGTAGGAGGCGAATTTCATCGTGTAGGTCGCGGCACCCGAACTGAGCGAAGAGAGCGTCGTCGAGTAACGGTACAGTTCGGCCAGCGGTACGCGGGCGTTCAGGCGGTCGAAGCCCTTGTCGGACTCCATGCCCATAATCATCGCCCGGCGGTTTTGCAGGTCGCTCATGACGGCGCCCATGTAGTCGCTCGGCGTGAGGACTTCGACGTCGTAGATCGGCTCCATGATCTTCGGTCCCGCGTTGCGGAACGCCTCTTTGAAAGCGTTGCGGGCCGCCAGCTTGAACGAGATTTCGTTCGAATCCACCGGGTGCATCTTGCCGTCGTAGATCACTACGCGGATGTCGCGGGCGTAGGAACCCGTC
>ENA-OPFG01001751-OPFG01001751.1-human-gut-metagenome-genome-assembly--contig:-NODE-1751-length-10674-cov-2.482908_pt1 | contig 10674 bp, 8 predicted proteins | sample MGYA00241304_ERZ501542 | MGnify/ENA primary metagenome ERZ501542 (study PRJEB25962, sample SAMEA2042427) | human gut metagenome | biome: human gut; feature: human-associated habitat; material: faeces...
GCGGCAACCGCGGGCGCTGTGCCCAGCCTTGCCGTTTGCCGTATAAGCTGCTCAACGCGAAGGATGAGGATATGCTGCAGGGCAAGGATGCAGGCCAGTATCTGCTGAGCCCCAAGGATATGAACACCTTGAGCATTTTGCCGCAGCTGATTGACGCAGGCGTTGTGTCCTACAAAATCGAAGGACGCATGAAGCGCCCCGAATATGTTGCGGTAGTAGTAGATGCTTACCGCCGTGCGATTGACAGCTATCTTGCCGGTGACTACAACGTGCCGGAGGAGGATTTGGCGAATATCGAGCAAATCTTCAACCGTGACTTTACAACCGCTTATCTGGAGCGTCGTCCAGGACGCACGATGATGAGCGACCGCCGTCCCAACAACCGCGGCGTGCTTATCGGCCGTGTAGCGAAGCTGGATAAAAACCGTAATAAGGCAGTTATCAAGCTGGATAAGGAGCTGCATCTGGGCGACGGACTGGAATTCTGGGTAAGCGTCGGCGGACGTGTGGGCACAACTGTTACTGATATGCTGTGCGGCGGTAATAGCGTGCAGAGCGCTGCCCCCGGACAGCAGGTAACGATTGATGTGCCTAACGGAGTACGCTTGAATGACCGTGTTTTCCGTACTCTCGACAGCAGACTGATGAGCTATGCGCAGCAGTTCTTCGGATCGGACGCTAAAAAACGCATTCCAGTGGATGCCGTTGTTACTGCACGTCTGGGCGAGCCCATGACCGTTACGCTGACAGATGATGAAGGCAATGTCGGCTACGGCGAAACCGATTTTATCGTAGAGGCAGCACGCAAGCGTGCGCTGGAGGCGGGCGTGCGCAAGCAGCTGGACCGCCTCGGTACGACTGAATATTTCCTGAACAGCCTGCTTTTTGAGCATGATGAAAATGTTATGGTGCCGATGAGCGAAATGAACGAAGCACGCCGTATGGCATGCGAGGCACTGGATGCAGCGCGTCTTAATGCTTTCGCACCGGCGCGCACAGCGGTGCACAGCTTCAGCGAGCAATTAGTGCCGCAGGCACATAAGGCTAAACAGCATGAATCCGTTCTGGTAGTGCATTGCGACAGCGTTGAGAAGGTCAATGCTGCGCTGCAGGCAGGTGCTGAACGCATTCTCTTTGGCGGTGACTGCTTCAATCATCAGCTGTCATCAGAGGCGGATTATGCCAAGGCTGCTAAACTGGTGCGCAAGGCAGGCCGTCAGCTGGCCTTTGCTACTCCGCGTATCATCAAGGAAGCACAGCTGGCATATTTCGACAAGTTCTTCACTCTTTGGGAAGAGCTGCAGCCGGACTTTGTTTATATCAACAACAACGGCCTGTGGCCCTTGGCGAAGAAGCATGCTGCGCTTAATTTGGTAGCAGACATGTCTTTGAATATTTTCAACAGCCAGACACTGCAGTTCTGGCAGGAGCAGGGCGCTGCAGGCGCAGTGCTCAGCCCCGAGCTGACTATGGCGCAGGTAGAGCATCTTGTGAGCGTCAGTCCGTTGCCGTTGGAGTGCATGATTCAGGGACGTTTGGAAATGATGGTTTCCGAATACTGTGTAGGCGGCAGCTTCCTGGGTGCGTTGGATAAGGGTGCCTGCAGGTTTAACTGTGCAGAGCCTTTGTTCCTGGGCGACCGCAAGGATGCACGCTTCCCGATTGTGACGGACCAATTCTGCCGCATGCATATTCTGAATGCGCATGAGCTTTCTATGACTGCCAATGTGCAGCATATGGCGGAAGCAGGCGTAGCGGCGCTGAGAATTGACGGCCGTGATTACGATGCGGCACGTCTGGGCGAGATTGTGGCACTGTACCGCAAGATTCTCGGCGGTGCGGTGGAGGCACCGGAAAATCTGCCGGGTACTACAAGAGGCCACTATTTCAGAGGCGTAATGTAAAAGCAAATGTGAGCTTACTAAGCTGAGTAAATTGAATAAGCCAAAGCCCCTGTCGGCAATTGCCGGCAGGGGCCTTTTGTCGCATGTACAATTTGTTTGTCTAAGCATTTTTATATGCTTAATTATAAAAATCAGAGATAGTTTTCAGGCTATAGAAATCATATGCAGCAGAAAAATTTGCCTGCATCTTTCCGTTCCTGCCTGATTTATGATATAATACTAAAGTTATAGAGAAAAAAGACCATAAGGTCAGAAGATAAAATTTAGAGGAAAAGAGGAATGTGAAATGACAAATGGATTTGCAGCCTTAAAGGTTTGTGCCCACACCGTAGAGCAACTTCAGAAAATGGGCATCAAAAAGCCGATGCCGGTACAGGAGCAAGCTATCCCGGCGCTGTTTGCCGGACGTGACGTAATTGCCCGTGCGCAGACAGGCACAGGCAAGACACTGGCTTTTCTGGTGCCGCTGGCAGAAAAAATCGATACTGCCAAAAGCTACGTGCAGGCACTGGTAATTACGCCGACGCGCGAGCTGGCACAGCAGATTGCTACCGAAATGAAAAAAATCCTGGGCGAAAGCGATATCAAAGTGCTGGCTGTTACCGGCGGACGTGATTTCGAAACGCAAAAATATAAGCTGGAGGGACGCAGCCATGTTCTGATCGGTACTCCCGGCCGTCTGTTGGACCATATCCGCAAGGGTAACACCGATCTTGGCGGTGTGCGCTATCTGGTACTGGACGAGGTTGACGAAATGCTGCAGCAGGGCTTTATGGATGAAGCGCTGGAGCTGATTGCTATGACCGCGCCGGAGCATCAGACGATGCTTTGCTCCGCAACTCTGTCGGAAGAAGTGCGCAAGCTGGGACGCAAGCTGACGAAAAACTGCGCGCTGATTGATATTAATCCGGATCAGGCTACCGTTGAGAAAATCAAGCAAATTTGCCTGAAAACAACCGACGAATACAAGAATAAGGCTGTGGCAGCGCTCATTGACCGCCTGAATCCTTATCTGATGATTGTTTTCTGCATGAGCAAGGAGCGCACCAAGGAGCTGGGTGACTGGCTGGGCATGCAGGGCTACAACGTTGACGTGCTGCATGGCGAAATGTCTCCCGCCAAGCGCAAAACTGTTATGAAGGCCTTTCGTGATGCTAAGATTCAGATTCTTGTTGCCAGCGATCTGGCTGCCCGCGGTTTAGATGTTGAGGGTGTAACTCATGTTGTGAACTATGATATTCCGCATGATGTCGACTGGTATGTTCACCGCATCGGCCGTACAGGCCGTGCAGGCAATGAGGGCGAAGCAATTACGCTTTATACTGCCGATGAGGTTAAATGGCTGCGTAATATCGAAACCAAGCTGGGTATTCTTATGGAACGCCAAAATCTGGAGGGCGGTGTTGTGGCACGTCGCGTTGCTGTGGCTGCCAAAAAGAAAAAGCCCGCAGGGCCTAAGCGCGGACGTAATTCCGTTGTTGACAAGCGCAAGGCTCCCAAAACCGGCAGCAACCGCCGTCAGGGCACGAAAAAAGGCAAATAAGCCTGCTTAGAATTTTTAATCAAAGAATTGTGGATGCTTCTCTTGCTTTACAGAGAGGCATCCATTTTTCTTATGCCGTATAAGAATGTAACTTATGAGCCTATGCGCATTTTTTCTCTTTTCAAGTATAGAAAAAATATGGTAAAATATAATGGAATAGGTATGCAATAAAAAGAGAACAGGAGGGCAGTATATGTTGACAATTCGTGAATATAAGCAGGCAGCAACTCTGGAGGAGGCGTGGCAGCTGAACCAAAAGCGTCATAACCGCGTGCTTGGCGGTATGCTGTGGATGCGCCTGAGCAAGGGCAATGTGCAGACAGCGATTGATTTGTCGGCTTTAGGCCTGGATACAATAGAGGAAACAGAAACGGAATTCCGCATCGGTGCGATGGTGAGCTTGCGCCAGCTGGAGCTGCATGAAGGCTTTACCGCCTACAGTGAGGGAGCAAATAAGGATGCGCTGCGCCATATTGTAGGTGTGCAGTTCCGCAATCTTGCTACCGTAGGCGGCAGTGTGTTTGGACGCTTCGGCTTTTCGGATGTGCTGACACTGCTTTTGGTTATGGACAGCTATGTGGAATTATACAAGGGCGGTATTGTGCCGTTGGCAGATTTTGTGAATATGCCGTATGACAGAGATATTCTGGTGCGTGTTATCGTCAAAAAGACTGCGGCGCATTACAGCTATAAATCCGTGCGTATCAGCAAGACCGATTTTCCGGTGCTGACCTGCGCGGCGGCGCTGACGCAGGAAGGCGTGCAGGTTGCAGTGGGCGCACGCCCGGCGAAGGCAGCGCTGGTGAAGAATGCAGAGCAGCTCGCAACTCTGCCTATGACTGCCGAGAAGGCGCAGGCCTTTGCTGAATATGCTGCAGACTTACTGCCGACGGAAAGCAACCCGCGTGGCAGTGCTGCTTACCGCACGCATCTGATTAAGGTGCTGACTGCAAGATGTTTAACAGAACTAGGAGGTAAGGCCTGATGGAGATAACCTTAACCTTAAATGGCAAAAAGCTGACACGTATGGTGGAGGCTGATACAGTTTTACTCGATTTTCTGCGCAAGGAAGGCTGCTACAGCGTGAAGCGCGGCTGTGACACTACCAACTGCGGTCTATGCACGGTGTTTATGGATGATAAGCCGGTGCTTTCCTGTGCTATTCTGGCAGCGCGTGCCGCAGGTCACAGCATTGTGACGATGGAAGGATTGCAGCAGGAGGCGGCGCAGTTCGGTGCTTTTATTGCCGACCAGGGCGCGGAGCAGTGCGGCTTCTGTAACCCCGGCATGATTATGAACGCTATCGCGCTGCTGCGTGAAAACAGCGAGCCTACGGAAGAAGAAATCAAGGAATTTCTGGCAGGCAACCTGTGCCGTTGCTCCGGCTATGAGGGACAGCTGCGTGGAATTCAGAATTTCATCGCCTGGAAAAAAGCTCAGGCGCAGGCATAAGGAGGGGAGCTGCAGATGAAAATAGTTAACCAATCCTACCGCAAAAAGGATGCTATGCAGCTGGTGACAGGCCAGCCTGTCTACACCGATGACCTGGTGCCGAATGACTGCCTGCTTGTCAAGGTGCTGCGTTCTCCGCATGCGAATGCAATTATTGAAAGCATCAACACCGCTATTGCAGCGAAGGTGCCTGATATCGAAGCAATTTATACCTGGGAGGATGTGGACCAGGACGGTGAGCGCTGCACCTACGCAGGCCAGACCTATCCCGAGCCAAGTCCCTACGACCGCCTGCTGCTGGACCGCCATGTACGCTTTGTGGGTGACATCGTAGCGATTGTTGCCGGCAAAACGGAAAAGGCTGTCGACAAGGCGCTGTCTTTGATTAAAGTAAAATATCAGATGCTGGATGCAGTGCTTGACTTCCGCACTGCGCTGGATAACCCTGTGCTCGTGCATCCAGAGGATACCTGGAAGGCGAACTGCCCGGTTGGTGCCGACAATAAGCGCAACCTGTGTGCCCATGAGGTTATCGAGGACGGTGAGGTTGATAAGATTCTGGCGGAATGCGATGTTGTTATCGACCAGACAACTCACACCAAGGCTGTGCAGCAGGATATGATGGAGCCTTTCGTAACCTATTGCTCTATTGATACCTACGGCCGTTTGAATGTCCTCAGCTCTACGCAGATAGTTTTCCACTGCCGCCGCATTATTGCGAACGCGCTGCATATCCCCAAAACTATGGTACGCGTGGTTAAACCGCGTATCGGTGGCGGCTTCGGCGCTAAGCAGAGCTGTGTAAGCGAAATGTATCCGGCCTTTGTTACCTGGAAAACCAAAAAGCCGAGTAAGATGATTTTCTCGCGTTATGAATGTCATATAGCTTCCAGCCCGCGCCACGAGATGGAGGTGCGCGTGCGTCTTGGTGCTACCAAAGAAGGCAAAATCCGCGCGATTGATTTATATACTCTTTCCAATACCGGTGCTTACGGTGAGCATGGTCCTACGACCGTCGGCCTTTCCGGTCACAAGTCTATTCCTCTGTACCGTACCGAGGCCTTCCGCTTCGGCTTTGACGTAGTTTACACCAACCTGCAGGCTGCAGGCGCTTACCGCGGTTACGGCGCTCCTCAGGGCATTTTTGCCGTGGAGTCCGCTGTGAACGAGCTGGCAGCACGTCTGAAGATGGATCCGATTAAGCTGCGTGAGATGAATATTACGCGTGAGGGCGATATTATGCCTGCTTATTATGGTGCGCCCAACACAAGCTGTGCGTTGGACCGCTGCCTGGAGCAGGTCCGCAAGATGAGCGGCTGGGAGCAGAAGTTCCCGCTGCAGCAGCTGCCTGACGGCAAGGTACGCACAATGGGCGTGGCTATTGCGATGCAGGGAAGCTCCATTCCTTACTGTGACGTCGGCGGTGCTACCCTCAAAATTAACGACGAGGGACATTACACACTGCTGATCGGCGCTGCCGATATGGGCACCGGCTGCGATACCGTTCTGGCGCAGATGGCAGCAGAGGTTTTGGAATGTGATTACGATAACATTACCGTATTCGGTGCGGATACCGACGCGTCTCCGTATGACTCCGGTTCCTACGCATCCAGTACAACATATATTACCGGCAAGGCCGTAGAAATCTGCGCACAGCGTTTGCGTGGTAAAATTTGCCAATTAGGTGCACGTCTGCTGGAATGCGGCACGGATCAGGTTGTCTTTGACGGACGCGAGGTGCGTGATACCGTAAGCGACAAGGCTGTAAGCCTCTTTGATATCGCCACCGCTTCTATGGTGAATAACGATATTGCTTTGGAAGAAACCGTGGAGCAGAACAGTGTACTGTCCCCGCCGCCGTTTATGGCCGGTGTGGCTGAGGTTGAAACCGACCTGCTGACAGGTGAGGCACAGGTAGTAAACTTCTACGCATCTGTTGACTGCGGTACTCCGGTTAACCCGCATTTGGCGAAGGTGCAGACCGAGGGTGGCATTCTGCAGGGCATAGGCATGGCGCTGATGGAAAACGTAACCTACAGTCCCAAAGGACGCATTTACGAAAACTCCTTCATGCAATATAAGGTTCCCTGCCGTGAGGATATCGGTCATATCTATGTTGACTTTGCCAGCAGCTATGAGGAAAGCGGTCCCTTCGGTGCCAAATCCGTGGGCGAGCTGGTAATCAACACTCCGGCTCCGGCGATTGCCGATGCAATTTATCAGGCAACCGGTAAGCGCTTCATGACGCTGCCGATTACCCCGGAAAAAATTGCTATGGGCGTTGACGAAGAATAAAATTCATATAAGCTCAAAAACAAATGTGGTTGCAAGACCACATTTGTTTTGACAGGCGTTATTCTCGGGTGAGAGTGACGCGGGGAATTGACCACATTTTGCTTCATTACTGAATTGAGCAATTAAAATATAGCAGAGTACAACCCTCAGTCATCGCCTACGGCGATGCCAGCTCCCTTGCAGGGAGCATATAAAAGTTAGAGTTTCAAAATACAATTATATCTCCCCTGAAAGGGGAGGTGGCTGCGAGCATAGCGAGCAGACGGAAGGGTTGGGATACTCTTTGTTCACGCTTTGTAAACTAATTTCAATTCACGTAAAAAAGGACTACAATCATGTATGACCAATACAATCGCAAAATATATTACCTGCGCATTTCCCTTACCGACCGCTGCAATCTGCATTGCCGCTATTGCCGGCCGGAGGTGAGCGGGCATGTGCCGCATAACGAAATTTTGCGTTATGAGGAGCTTTTGCGTATTTGTCGCGCTGCGCTGCAGCTTGGCATCCGCAAATTCAAAATTACCGGCGGCGAGCCTTTGCTGCGTAAGGGCTGCAGCGATTTTATCGCCGGCCTGAAGCAAATGGAAGGCGTAGAGCAGGTGACGCTGACGACTAACGGCACATTGCTGGCGCAGCAGCTGCCTGCGCTTATCGCAGCGGGTGTGGACAGCATCAACGTTAGTTTGGATACGCTGGATGCAGCGTATTATACAGAGCTTACCGGCGGCAGCCTTGACAGCGTTCTGAAATCATTGCAGGAGCTGCAGTCTGCAGGAATACCGTTTAAGCTGAATTGCGTGCCTTTGGCGGAGAACGGTTTTGCGGATATCATGGCGCTGCTGCAGCTAGCAGACAAATATAATGCACCGCTGCGCTTTATCGAGCTGATGCCGCTTGACTGCAACGCTGATCTAAAAGGATTGAGCGGCAGCGAAATCCGTAGTCAACTGAAGCAGGCAGGCCTGCAGCTGCAGCCAGACGCACAGCGCTACGGCAACGGTCCTGCAAGCTATTGGCGCATCAGCGGTTATGCAATGCCGGTGGGCTTTATCGAACCGCTGCACAATAAATTCTGCGCTGTCTGCAACAGGGTACGCCTTACCTCCGTAGGCATGCTGAAGCCCTGTCTTTACTGTAACGAGGGCATGAACCTCAAGCGCTTGCTGCGTGACGGCGCAAGTGATGCGGATTTGCTGCAGGCGATGCAGGAGATTATTTACGCTAAGCCTGCGGGACATAGCTTTGAGGTGGAGGCGGCAAGCTTTAATATGAGCCAGATAGGCGGATAAATACAGGCTTTGAAGGAGCAGACGATGAGTGAATTTACACATTTTGACGCTGCGGGCAATGCTCTGATGGTGGATGTCAGCGATAAGGCTGATACCGCGAGGGTTGCCGTGGCGCAGGGAAAAATCTGCGTAAGCAGAGAAATATATGAAAAAATTGCTGCCGGCAGTATGGCCAAGGGTGATGTGCTGGGCGTGGCGCGCGTCGCGGGAATTATGGCGGCCAAGCGCACCAGTGAGCTGATTCCGCTGTGCCATCTGCTGCAGCTGACGAAATGCACGGTAGATTTTGAGCTGTTGGCGGAAAACGGCAGCTATGCCGTACAGGCACAATGTTTGGTAAAAACTACAGGCAAGACAGGCGTGGAGATGGAGGCGCTGACAGGCGTGCAGATTGCTTTGCTGACGATTTACGACATGTGCAAGGCCGTGGACAAGGCAATGGTGATTACAGATGTGCATCTGCTGAGCAAAGCAGGCGGAAAGAGTGGTGATTTCGTATGGAAGCAAGCATAAAGGGTATAATCAAGGCTGTATGTATCAGTGAAAAGAAGGGTACAGAAAAGCATCCGGTTAATGAGATTGTCCTCAAAGAAAATTTCGGTATCGAGGGTGATGCCCACGCCGGCAAATGGCACCGTCAGGTGAGTTTGCTGAGTGCGGAAAAGGTAGATGAATTCAATGCGCGCGGCGGTGATGCCGCTATCGGTGCCTTCGGTGAAAATATTCTTGTAAGCGGTATCGACTTCAAAAAGCTGCCGGTAGGCAGCATCATGCGCAGTGGTGACGTGGTGATGAAGCTGACGCAGATTGGCAAGGAATGCCACAGCCATTGCACGATTTTTGCGCGTGTGGGCGACTGCATTATGCCACGTGAGGGCGTTTTTGCTACGGTAGAGCATGGCGGCGTTCTGCGCAGCGGCATGGAGCTGGAGGTGACGCTGCCTGCAGCCGACGCACCCTTGCGTGCGGCGGTAATGACGCTTTCTGATAAGGGTGCAGCAGGTGAGCGTGTTGATACCAGCGGCCCGCGGGCAGCAGAGCTGTTGGCAGAGGCAGGCTACGAAATTGTGGAGCAAGTTTTGCTTCCCGATGCGCAGAAGAGAATTGAACGTGAGCTGATACGTTTGGCGGACAGCAGACAGGTTGATCTGATTATCACCACAGGCGGCACGGGACTTTCGCTGCGCGATGTTACGCCGGAGGCAACAATGGCGGTGGCTACACGCAACGTACCCGGTATCGCGGAGGCCATCCGTGCGGAATCACTCAAGATTACGCGGCGGGCAATGCTGAGCCGCGGCGTGAGCGTAGTGCGCGGACAGACGCTGATTGTGAATCTGCCGGGAAGTACCAAAGCAGTGGAGGAAGCGTTGGCAATCGTTTTGCCGCAGCTGGAGCATGGACTGCGTATCCTGAAGGGCAGCGCCCATGACTGTGCGAGAAAATGAGCGCAATTGACTGGTCACCGCTGTGGATTTCGCTGCACACTGCGGCAGCAACAATCGTCATAGTTTTCTTTATCGGCGTAATTATTGCCTGGTGGGTGGAACGGCTGCAGAGCCAAAGCCTGAAGATTTTTGCCGACGCTATAATAACACTGCCGATGGTGCTGCCTCCTACGGTAGCAGGCTTCTTTTTACTGTATTTTTTCGGCAATAATCGTTTTTTAGGCCAGCTTATTTATCAGCTGACGGGCATAAAAATAGCCTTCAGCTGGTTGGCGACGGTGCTGGCAGCAGCGGTAATTTCGCTGCCGCTTATGTACCGCAGTGCGCGCGGAGCCTTGTCGCAGGTTGATAAGGGCATGCTGGAGGCGGCGCGTTCGCTGGGCATGACGGAATGGCGTATCTTTTGGCGCATTCATCTGCCGAATGCACTGCCGGGCATTATTGCCGGCGGTCTGCTGGCCTTCGCCCGCGGTCTGGGTGAATTCGGCGCCACGGCGATGATTGCCGGAAATATTGCAGGACGCACACGCACGCTGCCGCTCGCGGTTTATTCTGCCGTCGCGGCAGGCGATTGGGAGGCCGCAGGCTGGTATGTGGCCGTAATTGTGGGCATCTGCCTTTTAGTAGTTATCGGTCTTAATGTTTACTTATATAAAACAAAACAACAACAGGGGGAGTAAAATGAAAAAACTCTTATGCTTAGTATTTTCTTTGATGTTAGCTGTTATGGCTGCAGGCTG
>ENA-OPFG01001762-OPFG01001762.1-human-gut-metagenome-genome-assembly--contig:-NODE-1762-length-10631-cov-4.191471_pt1 | contig 10631 bp, 17 predicted proteins | sample MGYA00241304_ERZ501542 | MGnify/ENA primary metagenome ERZ501542 (study PRJEB25962, sample SAMEA2042427) | human gut metagenome | biome: human gut; feature: human-associated habitat; material: faeces...
AGCTGGTTGCGGGTGTAGACCCGGTTGGGCGTGGAGGCCAGATGGTACAGCAGCTCCAGCTCTTTGGGGGGCGTGTCCACCTTCTTGCCGTCCACCAGCAGCTCATAGCTATCCAGATTGATGACCAGTTTGTCAAACACCAGCTTCTTCTTTGTGTCGTCGGGTATCTCACTGCGGCGGAGCACGGCATTGATCCGGGCCATAAGCTCCTTCATCTCGAAGGGCTTGACCAGATAGTCGTCCGCGCCCATCTCCAGTCCGGTGATGCGGTCGCCCACGTCGCTCTTGGCGGTGAGCATAATGATGGGCGTCTTGCCCTTCTCGCGGATATGGGCGCATACGCCCCAGCCGTCCACCACGGGCAGCATGATATCCAGCAGCACCATGTCGGGGGCCTGCTTGTCGTACTCCTCGATGGCCTTGCCGCCGTCATAGGCGCTGCGGACCTCGAAGCCCTCCTTCTCCAGGTACATACGGATCAGATCGGATATATTGCGGTCATCCTCGACCACCAGAATGTTGCGTGCCATAGGCGCTCTCCTCCCGGTACATATCGTTGGGTATATCTTACATCCTGCGGGGCAGGCTTTTCCTGAACAATTTGTGAATATCCCGCATAATTTATAGATTATACCACGTTTTTGCCCGCTTGTCACGCATTTCCGTGCCCCTGACCCCTTGCGGCAGGTTCTATTATGTAATTGCAGGGTACAGACCTCCGCAAGGAAGCTCTGTGCCCTGTGATTTTTTATACAACGAAAAGGAGAACAACGACATGAAAGTAATCGGTTTCCGCACGTCCTCTTTCAAGGGTGATGACGGCCAGGAGGTTTCCGGCGTCAATCTGTTCCTCACCGAGAAGTGTGAAAAGGGTGAAGGCCTGTCCTGTGACCGCATCTATGTGATGGATCGTATCCTCGCCGCCAGCGGCTACACGCCTAAACTGGGTGACGAGGTCATCATCGAATGGAATCGCTGGGGCAAGTGCTCCGGCATCCGTCTGGCCAAGTTCTAAAACTTCGCTCTTGCTGTGAACGTCGGGAGGATGTGCACCGTCAGAGCTGCCCTCAACAGGTCGGAGTGAAAGCTCCGACGAGGGCACTTGACACCATAACGAATTCCGGGAAGTGCCTGCTATATGTCGGTTTCCGCCTCCCCCGTTCACAGCATCCACGAATACGGTCACGGCATCTACAAAGTCGTGACATTCAAGGGTGTGCGTGACCCTGATAACGTCTATTTCCGCAACGGAGAGGACGCTCAGCACTACGACAACAAGCTGGATAACAGTTTCAGCCGTGCTCGAAATATGGTGCTGCAATACGCTCTCTGCAACCCGTGGGACTACTTCTTCACGGGTACCATAGATCGGGCAAAGTTCAACCGCTTTGACCTTGCCACCTACCAAAGCCGCCTTTCCCAGTTCATCCGGGACAAGCGCAAGAAGTATCACTCTCAGATACAGTTCCTGCTGGTACCGGAACACCACAAGGATGGCGCGTGGCACATACACGGCCTGATCTCCGGGCTGCCGGTGGACGTACTGGCCTCTTTCGCTCCACCGGCTCCCCAGAGGCTCATAGACGGTGGCTTTCTGAACTGGCCGGATTATATGGACACCTTCGGCTTTTGCTCTCTGGCGCCCATCCGTGACCCGATAGCAACGGCCTACTACATAACCAAATACATCAGCAAGGATTTCTCCCAGCGCGGCTCTGATCTCGGTCGACACCTCTACTTCCATTCCCGCCCTCTCAAGCGCGCTATAAAGGCCAGTGATGTATACCTCTATCAACGGCCATTGGAAGAAGCCTGTATCAACGACTACGACTTCTGCAAGACCGGCATGGTGTACGGTGAGGATTGGACGTTCCCCTATGTGTGGGATGGTGCAGAGGCTCCAGAGCTGCTGCCGCTGGTTCCGGTAGTCCCTGACCCGGACTTCCAGCCTCAGACGGTAGAGCCTTATTACGAACAAATGAAAATGGAGGGTTACTTATGAATGAAGAATTGTTTTACTGCGCTTGCTGGCGTGAGTTGCAGCACTTTTTGTCCGATCTCGTAATCCATGATACGGTAGAGGAATATCCGAATGCGCGTGATTTCCTTGCCCTTATGGCTTCCGTTGAACGCAAAATGGAGGGGTAGTTATGATCGAGAATTTTATTGCTGTGCGTGCCGGTTCTGATCCTGCACCTCAGATCATCCGTATTGACCCCGCTGCCACTAACTTCAACGCCGCCGTCCGCAAGGTCATTCACTGTGATCTCTATGAGGTCGTGCGCGTTCAGAGTGGGCTGCTTCTGCCTCCGGGCGTAGTCCTGCTGGCGGATGAAAGCGGCTGGTATAAAGAGCCGCTGCGTGTCAACAAGTTCGCTTCCGTATGGTACGGTGATATGATCGTTGGTGACGTGCTGCTTGCCTCCGAGGGCTACCGTAATGGTGAACCTGACATCGTAGGCTTGGACGGCTACCAGCTGCAATGGCTGCGCCATGCGTTCCGTATCTGAGGGAGGTGCTGACATGATCAAGTTTCTGATCACTGCCGCCTTTGTGCTGGTATTCGTGTTCATCCTGTTCCTGCTGCTCTCGCTTATGGCGTGGATCGCCGGTAAAGTCCTGCGCTCCCTGTTCCCGGATAAGTTCAAGGGAAAGGCAGGTAAGGCATAATGTCGCGTCCTCGTGTTAGACATTGTAAAGAATGTCTTTACTATTCTAAGTCACCTTCCGGCAAGTATCATGTCTGCAAAAAAGATCGCGGTTCGTATGGCGTGGGGCGGTACATAGATGGTCAAGAAATACGGAACTCTCCGCGCTGGTGTCCTCTCGGGCGTAATTTACGCAATGCTATTGTAGGGTAATTCTCCCAGGAGTTTTTGCACGTTGCTGCAGCATCATGCAAAAATTAAATCCCCCGCCTGCGGCGAGGGATTAGGGTGGTCACTTTCGGTCATTCAGTTCCCGTTCGATTTCATCGATGGTATTTTGAGCGCTGCGGTAGTCCCGTTGTGTGTCCCGTTCTTCTTTGCGTCTTAAATAGTCAATAGCTTTGATCACAAAGAAGATTACAGCGGCCGCAAGCAAAATACGTATCAGTACAGCGGCCACGATCCATAAATTTACGATAAAACCGCCCATAAACTTTCTCCTTTGAGGTGTTTTTATGAATTATATCTTACAAAAAGCGAATTGTAAAGCCCTCATTGTTGCTCTGTTTGTTTTTGTGGGTGCGCTTCTTTCAATTCGGTCGGCTTATGCGTATGACCGTGTGTATATTTACACCAGTGGTACGTTTAATCTGGAAAACACTTTTATCCCCAGTCTTACATCTATCAAGCAGTCTTATGTCTTGGATGTTTCGCCTCGCTCATCCCTGTCCAACTCGGTCACAATCTCTTATGATAGCTTGTCAGACTTGGTGTATTACTGTAATGAACACGGTTTATCTACGTCATTGGCTTATAACAATTCCGTCGATCGTTATGTTGCCTTTGTTTCGGATCGTGAGTTTAAGATTTCAGCGCTTAGTACAGTGTCTATTGTGGGGTGCCTGGGCAACTCGGACGGAAAGGTATATGTGGCCGAAAAGCCTAAGCAGGATGTAAATATCACTATTACTACACCCACCAATCCCGACTACACAGACCGGCTCATCAATATAGCGTCTAATCTGGACTTTCTTCCCATCATCGCGGAGTTAAACGTCCTGATCGCGGACAATCAGATCCTGCTCATGGATTATATCAAGCTGGCTATCGAAAGCATCTGGGACTTTGAAAACTCCATGATCAATCATATTGATGATTTCAATACCGCCGTTAATAACCGCCTTACCTACATTGGTGCTAAAACGTCCTCTATTGATAGTCTCCTGTCCTCGGTGATCAATAACGGTATCGTTCAGGTGAATACGACCTCTCTTGACGTGAAGCTCGCCCAGCTGCTCGGTATGTATGCGGAGGTCAACAGCGTGGAGCAGACCACGGTCTCTGCTGCCGGTAATATAATCACCATCACCAACGCCATAGGCGGTGAGCTGCAAGACCTCATGTTCTGGGGTGATACTGATTATAAGCTCCATTGGGCTGAGCGTATTTGGTACACCCTCAATTCTACCAATGGCTATATTGACGCTCCTGACGGTGAGTATATCGGCTTGCGCGGTGCATTTCTCGGTACCAGCGTCCCCGAAGCCGTTTCCTCTGACCCTATGCTCTCTGCCGGTGTCTGGCAGAACAGCAACGGCACGTATATCCTCAGCGACACCTATGATGCGGCTACCGGCGTGTATGTAAAGCGTGTCGATTTCAACGATGAAAACCAGCTTGTCCCCCTGGCCTCGGCCGAAACTACGACATACTCGCCGCACACGGTTATCATCCCTGCCGGTGACAGTTCTTTTAGTGCCGGTTTCCGTCTGCGTGTCACTTTCAAGTATGATCAGCTGGGCGGCGTGACTAAGACAGCGGATATTATCTCTGCTATCCAGTCCATCCCGGCCTACGATGACAGCGCCCTTGTTTCCGCTGTAACTACCATCAGCAACCAGATCACAGAGCAGTTCGGAGAGTATGACAGTGCTTATGCGTTCCCGAATGTCCTGCATGGCGAAACGTCCACGCAAAAGCTGTATGGCGTTCTTCCTTCCTCCTTCTCCGAGGTTCCCGATAACAGCGATCTCTTGTATTCCTCGTCCAGTTCCATTCAGGTGTATGGCAGCCTCATTGAAACATCCACAGAGGGAAGCCCTGATTATTACTATGAAAAATGCGTCCCCGGGTATCAGTCTGTTGGTAGTAGTAATGCTCTGGGATATTCCTTCACCATTATTAAAGGCACAGATGCTCCAGCCGCCAATTCGTTTATATATACGACCATGCCGGTTTCTTTCTCTGTTACGGATTTGGCGGGCACGGTTCACTCCTTTGAGTCCTCATTCTCGTTTAGGTGTTCTAAGAATGTCGCATACGCTACTTGTTCTGCCTTTGTGTATCCATCATGGGATAGCAGCGGAACTTGGAAGGGATGGTATGCTTACTATAAGCCCAACTTTATTTCGAGCTCTCGAGGTTTTTTGCTTACCACGGATGGTGAGCCTACGGTACGTCTTTTGACTTCTCTCCCTGACACTGACCGGTACTACATTTACAGTAAGACGTCTGAGGCTGTCCCTGTGGTGTACGCCTCCCGTTTCACTGGTTTCCTGCAAGCTCAAGCGGACCGGTTGGTTAATGCTATTGGTACAGGTGGTGCGGGTGGTTCCGGTGTCTTTGTGGTCGATCTGGCTCCTATTACTACGAGGCTTGATTTGCTGATACAAAAGAGCAACGAGACGGTCGTTAATGTTATCAACGATAACACTTACGTTCCCAATGTTCTCTATCTGGACGACAGCAACAGCGCTGTAGATACCACGAAAGACGGTGTGTCTCTGTTTGGCGGGCTTGTCCGCTGGCTCTGGAAGAATGTCTTTGACGGTGCCTTTGATGCTGCCGACATCACAAAACTGGACGGCCTTTTCTATGATCCTGCCGCTGTTGCCGAGGAGGTGCCCGATGGAAGCTAATCTGTATACGTTCCTGCACTTCGTGCGCTCTGTCTTTACCTCTATGCCCGTGGGCTTACAGGTCTGTGTGATGTATAGCTTCTCTTCTCTGCTTATCGTCACACTGGTTCTCATGATTGCGAGGTGGAAGTGATGCTGCTGCAAAAGATCGCCGTTGGTATCAGCTGGCTGCCGGACGGTCTGGCCGTGGCGGTGTATGTTCTGGCTGCTCTCCTGCTGGTGTTCCTGTTCATCAAGATCATTCTGCTGATCGTGGAGTTCATTAAGGGGATCGTCAGCCTGATCAAGTTCTGGTAAAGGTGGTGCTCCTATGGAAAGTCTGCTGCTTGCCGTCAAGTCCCTGCTGGGCTGGGCATGGGATATATTCTCCATCAATATCCCCGTACTGAATGTTCCCTTCTGGATCATCGCTATGGCTGCCGTGGCCGTTGATCTCGCTTTTACGCTGTTGGGTCGGCTCATTGGTTCCCCGGTGGCCTCGCCGCCCACCATCTCCACCAAAGGAAAGGAAGGTAAAGGAAAATGAGAATGCATATAGGCTTCTCCTTCAAGCCGAAAACACTATTGATCATACTCGTTGCGATCCTTGGCATTGTCGGTCTCTGTGTGGACGCTTTCGCCGAGCCTCTGCCTGATGAGGAGGGCGCCCAGCTGCTCACCGATGAGCCTGCCTCTGACGTCGGCACGGACACTTCGGAAGTCCCTGCCTCCGGTACGGTGGTCATCAATACCGCTCCCGCTGCCGAAGCTGCTGCGCCGGAGACGTACACTTACCAGCGCGGAGCTCATACCGGCCTTGCCGCCTCTGTGCAGAGTATTTTCGGCGAGTATCAGCCTCTCATGGCTACCGACAGTGCCGGTAATGTCTCTGCCGTCCCCGGCCTTGCCGGTGTAGACTTTTGCTGGGTAGGCGGCTGTCTGGCATTCCTCATCCTGTTCTATTCGTTCTTCCGTCTGTTAGGAGGTGTGTTCCTTGGGAGGTCTAAGTGATGTTTCTGCCATGCTGGTCACCATGCTGTCTGCTCTGTCTGATTTCCTTTCTGAGGGCGTCGGCTGGTACTGTTTCTGCATGGTCCTTTGTGTTCTTGTGATCTCTCTGTTTTTCAGAGTTTTCCGTATCAAACGATAGAAGGGAGGTTTCCGTATGGCTTCTTTGGTCGCTACCATCGCCACTTTCTTTAGTGGTGTCATGGGCATGGTGTCCACTCTGACCACCACCATTGTCGGTGACGATCTGCTCGTTCTGGGCGTTGTCGCTGTCCCCCTGGTGGGTATCTCTGTGGGTCTGCTGTCCCGTCTGTTCCGTCAGCGCGTGTAACGCTGATCAACTACATCGAAAGGAGTTTTCACTATGGCTGCTCTGATCACTAAGATCACCACGTTTTTCTCCGGTGTCATGACTATGATCACCGGCGGCACCATCGGCTCCGGTGATACCGCTGTCACCGTCACCGGTCTGACCGATACCATTGTCGGTTCCGACCTGCTGGTGCTGGGTGTTATCGCCGTTCCTCTGGTCGGTATCTCTGTGGGTCTGCTGTCCCGCCTGTTCCGTCAGCGCGTGTAAGAAAAAAATCGCGGGGGGAGCGCATGCTCCCCCGTGATTTTTTCTATCCTTGGAGGTTCCTATGAATGTTCGCTACACTCTCAAATGGCTGCGCTACCAGCACTTCTGGCGTTTTGTCTATCGCCCTGTCAAGCCTTATGATACCGGTATCTATCTCTATTTTGGCCTACCTCGTTCTGGAAAATCTACCTACGCTGCAAAGCTGGCAAAAAAGGCTCTTACTGCTGGCCGTGCTGTGTACAGTAACTTTCCTATCCGTGGTACTTTTCAGATCACCAAAGACGATATAGGTAAATACCTCATGGAGGACTGCCTCATCATCATTGATGAAGCTGGTGTAGACTTCGATAACCGTAAAATGAAAATGACCGATGAACAGGTCTACTTCTTCAAAAATCATGGTCACTATCAGGCTGATATAGCTTTCTTCTCCCAGTCTACCGATGTTGACATCAAGATACGGAAATTGGCTGTTTGTCATTATGAGATTAAACGTTTCCCTCTGATCCGCGATCTCTCTTACATCAAGACCATTGGCCGTAAGATAGGCATTGACGATCTCACCCATCAGGAAACGGAGATGTTCTACTACGTCCATTTCCTCGCCGGTGGTATCAAGCTCTTTTGGCGCCGGCCGTATTACAAGCTGTTTGATACCCGCTACCGGCATGAGCTTCCCGAAAAGGCGTTCCCGAAATGCTGACTTATGCCGCTGCTTCGTTCGGCGTCTGCCATTGCAAGATTTTTCGAGGATAGTTGTTCATCCAGTCCTGGACGGCAGCTATCCTCTTTTTGCTGATCTTGGAGAAGTCCGTACCCTTGGGAAAGAAACGGCGTATCATGCGGTTATGGTTCTCCACGCTGCCCTTCTCCCAGGCGCTGTAACTGTGACAGTACCACACCTGGAAGCGGCTGCCGCCGTGTATGCTCCTGCACAGCTTGTCATACTCCATGAACTCGCTGCCGTTGTCCGTGGTCAGTGATTTGAAGCGCTGGGAGAAGTCCTTGTGCTGCCGTTCCAGCCGGTCGAATACGCCTCGGATGGTGGCCGCCTTTCTGTCCGGCAGTTTGAAGATAAGCTCCTGTCGGCTGTATCGCTCCGTCAGCGTCAGCAGGACATGGCTGGTCTCTGCCTTTCCGATGATCAGGTCCATCTCCCAGTGCCCGCGCTCAGAGCGCTGTCCGATGTGTGCCGGCCTGTTCTCTATGCTGGGCAGCTTCGGGTGTGCTACCCGCGGCGCGGCCTCCACGGTTCTGGATTTCTTTTTCCACTTCTCCCAGAGATGTCGGTTGCCCAACTGATAAAACACCTTTTTGTCGATGTAGCTGTACAGTGTGCTGACGCATATCCTCGTAGCAAAAGGGTACTTCCGTGCCGCTGCCAGAGCTGCCGCAGGGGAGTACCTGCCCACGATGATCTTATGCTCGATGTAGGCAGCAAAGGCGTGGTCGCTGCCGACCTTTAATGGCCTGCCTTTGGCGGTCTGATTGTAGCGGTGTATCTGCTGCCCCTTGTCCGCCGAGTACCGTTTCTCGTCCCAGAATTCACAGGTATGCATATAGCTGCCTCGCCGAAGCTCGTAGTAGATCGTCCTCTCGCAGAAGCCCAGCTGCCGCGCGATCTCCCGCACCGGTATCTTGTTCCGCCGCATGGCTTCCAGCTGGTGACGCTCCTGCTCCGTCATGTAGTGCTGTTTCCTCATCTCCCTGTACCTCCTCAATAAGCGTTGTTGGAGTGTTGTCATTATACCACGTTCCCCATGATGGGTAGTGGTGTGAGCACGGCGCGAGTTCGCGCCGTGTTGGTTAACATCCCCGCAACGACAAAAGCCCTGTCAAGGAGACCGTGGAATAAATCCAGTTCGCAAACTGGTTTTATGCCGCGAAAGCTCCTTTACAGGACTTTTTCGATGTGATATTCCCCCTCCGGTTCCCCTCTCCGTACTTTGATATTTTTTGTCAATACTGCAAATTCATCTTGACATTTGCCAGAATTTTTTTACATATTTTCTGCGGCGGCGGTGAAACTATGGTTGTACCTGAGGTACAAAGGGTACAGAAAATGGAGGTATATCTCATGGATAACACGAAGAACACCAAAAACACCAAGAACACCAACACCACCGACAACACGGAAAACACCAATACCAAGAACGCCAAGAACGCGAAAAACTGCAAATAACTTCTTCATGTCTTCGTATAAAGGGAGGGGCCGGACGGCCCCTCCCTTTATATCCATCAATGCTCCGTCTTGCCCAGATACTCCTCCAGTGTGATATCCCGGTTGAAGATCTCCTGTGCCGCGGCCTTGCCCACATAGCGGTAGTGCCACGGCTCATAGATGATACCGGTGATATCGGTCTTTCCGTTGGGGTAGCGGTGGATGAAGCCGTACCGCCAGGAATTGGCCATGAGCCACTTCTGGGTCTCCGTGCTCTCCTGAGCAGAGGTCAGGTCCTGCATATTGGCGTCCACCAGGTCCACCGCCAGGCCCAGCTGATGCTCGCTGGTGCCGGGGATGGCCACGGCCTTGGCCGCCTCGGTTTTGGCCTCCTCCTCACTCATGCCACTGCTGATGAGCCGCTGCACCTTGTTGTCGTACAGGCTCTGCTGCGTCTCCTGCGCGCGGTAACTGGAGCAGTTGACCGGGCTGTAGCCCGCCGCCTTGCAGGCGTTGATCATCTCCATATACGCCTCATAGCAGCGGCTGTCCACCCGGTGGCCGTCATCCAGTGTCACCAGGTCCACCGTCCAGTCATCGGGCAGCGGGTTCCAGGGGTTCACCAGCGTCAGCAGCTCGTCGTCCACGATGACGTTATCCGGTGTCGTAGTGTCGCCTACATTGTCCACGGGCTGATTCGTGTTCTGGGCGTCGTCCGCCGGAGCATCGTCCTTTTTGCAGCCCTTAATGATGAATATCGCACCCACGATGATGCCGGCCAGCAACACGGCGGCGATGATGCGGTTCCGCATGGCCTCCCGGTAGCGCTTCTGCCGGCGGCGTTCTCTTTCGTAATCCATTCTGTTACCTCAATTCCTCGGGGTATGCCCCCGTCTCATGCAGTTTGCTGAGCGCCTGCGCCACCCGGGCCCGGTCCTCATGATACGTCATGCCGAACCAGCGGTCCGCCGACTTCAGCACGCTGACACGCAGCTCTCCCGCCGCCAGCAGGTCGCCCACCATGGTGGGCAGCAGGCACTCGGCCTTGATGTCGTCCCCCACATGGCGGAGGAAATCGTGGAAATACTGCTCCATGTCCTCATAAATAGCAGGGGAGAAGCCCCAGAAGTTCATGGACACCACCGTGTCGCCGTCCAGCACCGCTCCGGTATCCTCGTCCCGGATGACGCCGTCCTGCAGCAGGGCGATCTTCAGCGTCTCGCGGATGTCGCTGAGATACCCGTCCTTCACATGGCACACGCCCCGGGACACGGTGCCATGGGCAGTGACGGTGTTCTTCAGCAGATAGCCCACCATGGTGGCCGCGCCCGCCTTCG
>ENA-OPFG01001771-OPFG01001771.1-human-gut-metagenome-genome-assembly--contig:-NODE-1771-length-10599-cov-1.588961_pt1 | contig 10599 bp, 13 predicted proteins | sample MGYA00241304_ERZ501542 | MGnify/ENA primary metagenome ERZ501542 (study PRJEB25962, sample SAMEA2042427) | human gut metagenome | biome: human gut; feature: human-associated habitat; material: faeces...
AGAAGGTATCAATATTAACTATAGAAGTAGATAACCTTACTAATATCGTAAATGCAATACTAGATATGCTAAAAGAAACAGATGTCAAATAATCATCAGAAAAAATCACACAGGGACGTTTAAATTACTAAGACATATAATTTATCATCAGAACAATAATCCGCTATCTGTGTGACCCTAACACGTTCCTAGAGAACCGTGTAATTATCTATACTACTATGATGCGTTGTCACCCATCAGTGCTACGCTAATACAAATACATACACTAATATAAACAATGAAAACAATCTATTATTCTACTGAAAATCTCTTAAACCAACAAGAAATATGGGTACCAATTGAAGGCTATGAAAAGAGATACATGATATCAGACTTAGGAAGAATTAAGTCATTAGCCAAGGTACAGAAATATACAGATAAGAATGGAAGAAAATATAACAGAAGAATAAAAGACCATTTGATTAATTATTCTATCAACAATTCAGGTTATGCTACAGTTATCTTATATGATGATAATAAGAATCTTAAAGGTTTCTCATTACATAGATTGGTGGCAAAGCACTTCTTATCTACATGGAATCCTGATTTACAAGTAGACCATAAAGATAGAAACAAAATGAATAATGCGGTGAATAACTTAAGAATGGTAACAGGTAAAGAGAATATGAAGAATGTAATACCATACGAAAGAAAAGAAGTACATAAATATGATAGTAATGGTAATTATGTATGTACATATCATTCAATAGCTGCAGCGGCAAGAGATAACAATCTTAATGCTAAGCTAAGTCAATATCTTAAAGGACATAAGAATATAAACATAGAAGGAAGATATGAGTATGCTACTAAAGATAACATACCGCAACATATAGAATACAGAACGGCTTAAACTTTTCATTTGCCATATATTAGAGGATTGGTTTAATTATTACATAAATCAATCCTCTTTATTTGTATACGCTTATGCCTAAGATAACACTATTGAGAGATGTAAGAAGACCTAAGAGAGAGCATGAACATCATACACCTATACAGTTCAATGATAGGTCTAAGTTCTGGAGTACCTACTACAACAGTGCATTATGGAGAACTACAAGACTAGAATACAAGACTAAGCACCCAATATGTGAACGATGTTTACATGAAGGTAGAGTAACACCAATGAAAGATGTTCATCATATGTGTAAATTCGGTCAAGGAAGAACAGCTAGTGAACGATGGCAACTACTAACTGACATGGATAACTTAGTAAGTCTATGTGAGAAGTGTCACCATGAAGTGCATGCTACTAAAGACAGAGAATACTTATGGACACTACATGAATACTATGAGTATAAGAAAAGTATACACAATGGTTAAACTAAAGGTTTAACGAATCTTCATAACTTAACTTAGACTTATTTACAATTATTACAAACTTATAATATATCTTATTTATAATTAGTATAAATAAACTATTGTCAATTATATTTACAAACTATAACTATGTGATTACTAATACTTTATAAGTTTTAACAGATTTTATCACTATATACACCCGGTATACATTTTTTTAAATCACAACTCATAAAATAGCCCTTCCAGTATCCTTCGTAATATTTATACATTTTTAAGACATTTTGAATGTATATTTATTCAGGTTTTGTAATGTTTTTAGTTGAATCCCAAAAAATCTAGGTGGCTATTTTTAGACTTATTTTGAATGTAAAACTTTTTAACCATCGTTGTTGCTATTTTCTTTGAAATATTTTAAATAGTGTCTATATTTAATATAGAAATATGATTGCGTATGACTGGTACTCCTAAGCGTAGGATTTTGTACCAGTCATTTTTATCACGGTTATTATATGCGTTGTTTGCTGTTTTAAATTCTGATAGTTAGTACATCCTAAGCGTAGGTTGTGTACTAACTATTTTCGTTTTAAGATATTTTTAATAAAAGACTTTAATAATCACGATGAAGAAATTAGAAATATCAAATAAGTTCAAGAAGTTGTTAAAAGATTGTAATGAAGAAGTAAGAGACTATATGGAATCAGTTATGTTAGGCTTGTTAGATGATTATGGACACATAGATGATTCTTATTATGCATCACTTAGACTTATTCGTGACAATTATGAAATATACACTGAATGTTATGATGCAATTAAATCTAATGGTACAGTTGAGGAAGACAATCAAGGCAGACAAGTTAAGAATCGTCATTTTACAGCCATGTGGGAGGCACAACGCAACTTACAAGCACTGTTGAAGGCATTTGCATTTACACCTATGACCAAATCTAAGATGAAGGCTCTGTCTAAAGGCAATGGAGAACAAAAGAGTGCATTAGATGAGTTCTTGAATTCAGATGACTAAAACAAACTAACCAATCACAATGAATATAAAATACCTACAAGGAACAAATTACAACATACATGATTATTACAATTATGTAGACAAGATACTTGATGGTACTATAGTGTCTTGTGATACGATATACTTAGCATGTGAGAGATTCAAGAAATGGTTTAGTAGAGATGATATTTACTTTGATGAGAAAGATGTAGATAAGAGAATAAAACTTATTTACATGATGAAACATAGTACTGGAGACTTTGCGCATAAGAACTTTAGATTGTTACCATGGCAACAATGGATAATAGCATCAATATTTGGTTGGAAGCACAAAGATACTAATAAGCGAGTTACAAAGAATGTATTCATAATGTGTACACGTAAGAATGGTAAGACTGCACTTGCAGCTGCTATTGCTCTTACTACACTAGTGAATGACAAAGAAATGGGTCAAGAAATATATTGTATTGCTAATTCAAGTAAGCAAGCATCTATTGCATTGACACAGACAATGAACTTTGCAGAATCCATTGACCCAGAAGGTACATTTTTCAAGCAATATCGTTCAGAAATCAAGATACCAAAGATGAAGTCAACAATCAATGTGTTGTCCAGTGATGCTATGGGTAATGATGGCTATAACCCTTCCCTATTCATATATGATGAGATACATGCAAGCCCAACATGGGACCAGTATGAAGTGATGAAGTCAGGTCAAGCAATGCGCTCACAACCATTAGCAATAACTATTACAACATCTGGATTTCTTATTGGTGATGGATATCCATGCTATGACATGTGGACAAGCTGTACTAGAATGTTGAAAGGAGAAATAGAAGATGATAGTCAGTTTGCAGCAATATACCAGTTAGATGAAGGTGATGATTGGCATGATGAAACAAAATGGGAAAAAGCAACACCATCATTGAATGAAACAGTAAGAATGGATTACATGAGAGAACGTGTTGCTACAGCAGATAAGAACTCTTCCCAAAAACCATTGATACTAACTAAACAATTCAATATCTGGAGTAAAGACTTGACTGCATGGATATCAAATAAGATGTTGAAAGAATGTTCTGCCCCATTTGAATTGTCAGATATAATTAATGGTGACTTAACAAATATCAACAATGAAGAAGTCTATTCATATTTAGGAGCAGACCTTTCAGCAGTAGCAGATATTACTGCATTGGCTGCAATGTTGAAGATAAATGATACATATTACTTCAAAGTATGGTATTTCTTGCCAGAAGAGTCATTGACAGGAAATCCAAATGAATCATATTACAGACAATGGTCAAGAGATGGTCATTTAATAGTTACTGATGGAAATGTTGTAGATTACGATTATATTAGAGGTGTGATGAAAGATGTACAAGATGAGTGTCCTATCATTCATGTATGTTATGATGCTTGGAATTCTACTCAATGGGCAATTGATTGTACAGAAGAAGGATATCCTATGCAACCATTTTCACAATCAATAGGTAACTTTTCTAGAACTGTAAAAGAATTTGAACGTCTTATAAGGTCAGGTAAGGTTGTGATAGATGACAATCCAATTACAAGGTGGTGCTTTTCTAATGTTGAATTGAAAGTAGACCACAATGAGAATTGTAAACCTATAAAGGAAGGAATGAAGAAGAAAAAGAAGATAGATGGCGTAATTGCAATACTAGAATCATTAGGTGGGTATCTATCCGACACTTATGAAGAGCCAAGTCTAGAAGCAGTATAAACATATATTCTATAAAGTCGATTTTATTTTTAATAAAATATTAAATTATAGAATGGGATTTTTTATAAAAAGACTATCTACTAAGTCATTAGCGCAGGAGTTAGAATCTCGTGGTTGTTCTTGTGACACTTCAAGTGGTAGTAATGTATATTCATTAGGTTTGCCATTTGGTCAGTACACAAAGAAGTCAGCAATGGGACTTTCAGCTTGGTTTTCTGCTACTAATTTGATTAGTAATAGCATCGGCATTCTTCCTATCTATGAAAAGCAATTAAAAGAAAACGCTAAGAGCATTGTAGAATCCAGTGCAATAGCAGCATTGTTCTATTCAACTAGATTGACAAAGTTCAATCTTATGAAGAAGATAGTTACAGATGTTATTATGAAAGGTAATGCATTCATTTATATCAAAAGAAATGAACAAGGCTTACCTGTTAAATTAGTTTACTTACAACCAGGCAAGGTATCAATACAGTATAATGATTTAGAAGATAAGCTTACTTATTTAGTGAGCTCTACTAAAGATATTAAGAAAGTTGTGCAACCAGAAGATATGTTGCATTTCTTGATGTATTCAAATGATGGTGTAAATGGATTATCAGTTTATAATTACGCACAAAGAGCAGTTAATTTAGCGAACTCAACAGAATCATCAGCGAAGGAATTCTTTGATAGTGGTTGTCAAATCAAAGGTATGTTGAAGTTGAAGAATCCATTAGTAAGTGATAAGCAACGTAATGATATCAGAGCCAATTGGAATCAAGTACATGGTGGTGATAACTCTAGTGGACTAGCTGTTCTCTCAGGAGTAGAGGAGTTCACACCAGTATCTACAGACCCAGATAAATCACAGCTTATTGAAACAAGACAATACAATACAGCTGAGATTGCCAGATTCTTTAATGTGTCTCCAGTGTTGTTAGGTGATTTAAGTAAAACAAACTATGGAGATGTAGAACAAGCTTCCATCGATTTTGTGTTGCATTGTATCATTCCTTGGGTCAACATGATAGAAAATGAATGTCAACGTAAGTTGATAACAAATAAGACACATTATATTGATTTAGATGAGAATGTTTTGCTTCGTTCTAATCGTACTAATATGGCCAATTACATCAAAACCCTCGTGTCAGGTGGAGTTATGACAGCAAATGAAGGTAGAAGCATACTTGACCTCAATCCTATGAGCGGAGCAGATAATCTTGTAATACCTTTTACAAAAATTTCAGACAATAAAGTAAATGGTGATGGAAATAAAACAGATAATAATGATGAAACTAAAGATGAATAGTTTCTATTATTAACATATACATTTACAACATGCCTTATAAGTTAATTCAAATTTGAATTGCTTGTAAGGCATTTCTATTTTATTATTAAATGTAAATGTATATAAATAACTATGTTAAACGATAAAGGAGAAGAAGTAGGTATCATCTATTGCTATTATTGTATTCCAACAGATAAATATTATGTTGGACAAACAATCAACCCAAAAATGAGATTTTATAGACATGTAAAATCATTAGTACATAAAGATAATAGTTTTTTCCACAATGCATTAAGAAAATATGGATTAGATAATTTTGTATATTGCATTCTTGAAAATAATGTATTAAGAGACAATCTTAATATGAGAGAAATGGATTGGATAGAAGAGATGGATTCATTTGAAAATGGCTACAATATGACAGCTGGAGGTGGTCAAACTATATTTTCAGAAGAATTTAAAGAAAAACTTAAAGGTAGAACACCATGGAATAAAGGGAAAATCAACATATATTCAAAAGAAACAATAAAAAGAATGTCCGAATCAGCTATAGGAAGACATTTTTTTTGAAGAACATAGGAGAAATTTATCAGAATCACTTAAAGGTCATAAAGCATGGAATAAAGGAATCCCAATGAGAAAAGAAACTAAAAAGAAATTATCAGAATCACTTAAAGGAAAACCATCCCCAATGAAAGGCAAACTATCAACAAATAGAAAAGGGGTTTCAAAATATGAACTTAATGGAAATTTTGTTAAAGAATATGATTGCATAGCAGACGCAATAGAAGAGAATCCTAAAGCTACACATATAAGTGAAGCTTGTAGAGGAATAAGAAGACAAGCTGGTGGTTTTGTCTGGAAGTATGCTTCATAAATATTTTTTCAATAATTATTTATTATTAATCAGAAATAAAATTTTGTATTATTAGTATTTTTAATAAAAGATTTATTCTACTATAATGGATAAGAAACAACTAGAAATAAGAAATCTTGGTCATCTTGAAGTTAGAGATGATGAGAATTCAAGAAGAATTGAAGGTTGTGCAATAGTATTCAACCAACCTTCTGTTGATATGGGTTTCAGGGAAGTAATTGAATCTACTGCCATTTCACAAGATTTGATTGATAATTCTGATATTTATCTTAATTTCAATCATGATGACACAAAAATACTTGGTAGATGGAACAAAGGTCATGGTTCTCTGAATATTGAGCTTCGCGAAGATGGAGTTTGGTTCTCTATAGATGCACCGAAGACAGACCTTGGTGATGAAGTATTGGAATATTTGAAACGAGGTGATGTAGATAAATGTTCTTTCTGCTTCTGGATGGATTTCGATGATGAAGAAGCAGAAACATGGACTTATGAAGATGGAGTTGCTCTTCGTACAATTCATAAGATAGCTGGTTTGCATGATGTGAGTGTAGTTTGGAATCCAGCTTATGATACAACACAAGTTTCTGCTCGTTCACTTGAAAAGTTGAATGAGTTGAGAGAGAAGCAAGAGGAAGATAAAGACAAGGATAAGGAGAACAAAGATGAAGATACTCCTAAAGATGATAAGGATAAGAAAGATGAAGATACTCCTAAAGATGAACCAAAAGACGAACCTAAGAAAGGTGAATCTAAGTCAGAAGATACTCCTAAAGATGATGACAAGGACAATCCAGATGATAAAGACAATAAAAATAATAAAGAGAATACCCCTGATGGCAAAGAAGTAGACCCTGATAAAGATAATGATAAAGATAATGATAAGGACAATCCAGATGATGATAAAGACAATAAAGACAATACTCCTGATGACAAAGAAGTAGACCCTGATAAAGATAAAGAAGATAAGGATGAAGATCCTAAAGATAAAGAAACAAAATCAAAAAAAGAAAACAAACATAATATTATGGAAAAAAACTTTAGTATTTTACGTGCTATTCGTAGTATCGCTGAAAACAAGCCACTAGACCCTGAGGTACAGGCAGTTGTAGATGCTGGTAAATCAGAAATGCGTAATGCAGGTGTATCTATGACAGGTCAGATTCAGATTCCAGTCGAGAATCGTGCAGCAGTCACAGTAACAGCAGAAGGTGAAGATGTAGTTGTTACTGATTTCGCTAACATTCTTGACCCGTTGCGTACAAATAACGTATTAAGTGCAAGTGGTGCCAACATTCTTACTGGTCTTGTAGGTGATTTGCAGATTCCAGCAATGGGTGCTGAAAATGTAAACTGGGAAGGCGAAACTGATGAAGCCGCAGATGGTGCTGGTACATTTACTAACGTTAAGTTGACTCCACATCGTTTAAGTGCTTACATTGATGTATCTAAGCAGTTCTTGGTACAGGATTCACTTGGTGCAGAAGCATTGATTCGTCGTGACCTTGTAAATGCCATACAGTCTAAGCTTGAAGATACTATCTTTAGCACTGATGTTGCAGCAGCTGGTAAACCAGCAGGTATTTTTGCAGGTGTAACTGCTACTAAGGTAACCGATTTCAAGTCGCTTGTTACTCTTGAATCTGATGTAGAAGATGCTAATTTCTATGGTCCAGCTAAGTATATTGTATCACCTAAGGCTAAGGCAGCTATGCGTGCTATGGCAAAGTCCACCAAATCAACTCAGTTGGTAATGGAAGGTGACAATATTGATGGTACTCCAGTACTTTCAACTGGTCATATTGCAAAGGATACATTCGCTTATGGTGATTGGTCACAGCTTTATGTAGGTCAGTGGGGTGCTATTGATTTGACTGTTGACCCTTATACTAAGGCCGCAGCTGGTCAAGTTCGCCTTGTAGTAAATGCCTTCTTCGACTTCAAACTTGTACGTCCAAAGGCAGTTGTACTTGGTACTACTGCTGTTGCCCCAGGCAAATGAATAAGAAATTCGACGGTAGAAATCTCATAAAGTAAAACATGACATTTCAAAGAAGTAGAGGTTCGACTCCTCTACTTCTTACTCCTTCACAAAAACAATCCTGTGAGACGGTTCTCATTAAGCAGGTTCAATATATAGTTATGAATTATCTAACATTAGCACAAATAAAGAAACATCTTAATATAGACACACAGTTTACAGAAGATGATGAGTATATTGAGTCATTAGGCGAAGTAGCAGAAGAGATAGTATCACAGCATTTGAGACAAGATTTATCTGTGATAGCAGCTGGTTACAATGATAACCTACCTAAGCCAATAGTTCATGCCATGTTGTTGCTTGTTGGTAATTTCTATGCTAATAGAGAAACTGTTGCATTTGCTTCTGCTTATGAATTACCATTGTCTTACGAATACTTACTATCACCTTATGTAGGGTATGAAAAAACAAACATCTGATTAACATGCAAGCAGGTTTACTAGACAAGACAATAACAATTCTATACAAGAGAGAAGTCCAGAACAAGTATGGTGAGCAGACTGTTACTTATGGTCAGACAGAAGCAGACCAATATAGGACAAGGGCAAGAGTAATACAAGTTTCAGGCAACAGAACAGACCAGAACAATGAAACATTCTACACATACATCAAACGGTTTGAAGTACGTAGATATGTTCCAATCAATGAATATGACTATATCCTATACAATGATAAGAAGTATAGAATATTGAACATTGATGATTCAAATACATCATTACAGAACAAAGTAATAGATACAGAGCTGGTCAATGAATAAATTTATTTAACTGTGCTAACTTGTATATGGCAAAAGAATTCATTTCTTTATCTGTTAGAGATACTCTAGATAATTTTACTGGAGAGTTGAGAGATAAGTTAGATAAAGCAGCAAGAGCAGGTGTAATTGCTGCAATAAACACTATAAGAGACAAAGTAAAGTCTAGTGTATCATCAGCAGACTTCAATACTTCATCATCCAAGCAGTTTGGAGTACCATTGATAGAAGGTGTCAGAACTTATATGGAACAAGGTTATCCAATAGGTGTGACGCATATTTTAGGAAACACAAAGTCTAATGATGGTACATGGAGACTGAGATTCTTTGAAGGTGGAACTAAAGAAAGAGTGCAGAAGACGACAGGTCGTAAGACAGGTTCAATTTCTGCAAGATGGTTCTTTAATGATTCTACATCTAATGCAGATGAGATAGCCCAAAGACTTATAGATGATAGAATAGCAAAAGCAATAGAAGAGATAAACCAATGAAAAACACACTACTTTTAATTCAATATGTAAGAAAGTTCTTAGTAGAAGATGAGAAAGTGAAGTTATATGTAAAAGATAAAGTCTATCCATTAGATGCTTTGCAAGGTACTTCATTCCCATTCATTGTACTTACTAGACAATCAATAACACCATACAATTCAAAAGATGGTCACTATCAAGAAGAGTGTGCTGTTCAAGTTACTATTGTAGCAAACAACTATACTGATTCTGTTGAATTGGCTAACAAAGTAAGAGAATGTTTAGAATGTAACAATTACAGATATGAAGATGATGAAATCAATATAGTTGATTGTACACTTACTGGTTGTTATGAGTCACTTTATAACAATGCATATATCCAGCAATTGGATTTTACATACGAAATTGGTTAACTGATTTTATTTTTAATAAAACTAAATATATTTAGGAAATAACATGAAGCAGATTTTAAAGGGTGACGAACTTATGCTTTTTAAGGATAAGAAGTCAATCGCTTATGCTACATCACACGTACTTACAATCACCGGCAACACAGTAGACATCGCATCTAAAGACCATGGTTTCTGGGGTGCTAGTGAGGTTGGTTCTCTTACATGGGAAATCACTTCTGAGAATCTCTATACCCAGGATGCTTATGATGAATTGTTTGATGCTATGGTTGCTTGTACACCAATAGATGTTGCGTTTGGTAAAGTAGCAAACTATGACAAGAATGGTATCGACAATTCAACAAAGAATTGGGCACCAGAGACCAGTACTACTGGTAGTGTTAAGTATGGTAAAGCAGTTATCACATCACTTGTAGCAAATGCAAACACTGGAGAAAATGCTACTTTCTCAATTACTTTGACTGGTCAAGGTGCAATTACTAAGACTGCACCTACAGGTGACGTATAGTTCATATCGTGGTTGGTTTAAATTTTTGAGGATGAGTCAATTGATTCATCCTCTTTTTGTATATATTGGCTTGTATCTTATATATTAACAATTATTAACTTTAATTTCTTAAAATAATTTGAAATTTTATAGTTTTTTTCTATATTATGTATATATTATTAATTAAAACATATAAAATAACAAATTAAAC
>ENA-OPFG01001778-OPFG01001778.1-human-gut-metagenome-genome-assembly--contig:-NODE-1778-length-10561-cov-1.863982_pt1 | contig 10561 bp, 5 predicted proteins | sample MGYA00241304_ERZ501542 | MGnify/ENA primary metagenome ERZ501542 (study PRJEB25962, sample SAMEA2042427) | human gut metagenome | biome: human gut; feature: human-associated habitat; material: faeces...
GCACAGAGTGTGACAGCAGAAGAAAATCCTGTACCGACACCGGCAGTCAGCAAAAAATATATATTATTAGGTGCGGTATTATTTGCCTTTGTATATGCGGTAGTTATTTGCATGGCATATATTTTTAATACCAAGTTAAGAGTGTCCGATGAACTGCAGAGCATATATGGCATTCCGCAGATCGGATTGGTCGTCCGGGAATCCGGCAGAAAAGTATTCCTGGATAAATGGGTGGATTCCCTGCGTCATTACGGTAAGAGGAAATTTACGGCAGAGCAATCCATGGAACTGGCTTTCGCGGCGATAAAGATTACGGCAGTCAAAAATGGATTGAACAATATCTGTCTCATGGGATGTAACATGAGCGCCGGAGCGGATAAGGTATGTGAGAGCCTTAAGGCAGCGTTGGAGAAGGAGCAGATCAGCGTAAGCGTTCTGGATAATGTGTTATACGATGCAGAGGCGATGGAGAAAATGGATGCCATGCAGGGTGCGGTATTGGTAGAAAAGGCCGGATCTACATTGTACAATGAAGTAGTCGGTGAACTGGAACTGTTAAAGAGACAGGACATCAGAGTGCTGGGAGGCATTATAGTAGAGTAAGTTCATGCAAGGAGAGTTACAGGTATGCATGGTATGACCAAAGAGAAGCTGTATAAATGGTGGTATGCGTTATGCTTTGTCTTTCTGGGGATCATTGACCAGAGACGGGGAAGTGCCCTTGGTACGATCCAGATGACTTTTACCAATTTGACGGGAGTAGTAATAGCATTACTACTCCTTCCTTCGATTAAATTTGAAAAAGAAAAAGTAAAGCCCTATTTATTATGGACTCCGGTATGTGTGATACTTGCAATCATTGCCTGCATCATAGGGAATAATTGCTGGCAATATAAGGGACAATGGATCACAGCGGTGTTAAATATTGCAGTGTGGAGTTATTTGATTATTTATGTGTATCAAGAGAAAAGCTACACTGAGCTTTTTGCCAGGATAAAGCAACCGGTATTTTGGTGTACATGCCTGTGCCTTGTGTTAATGCAAATGTCTGTGCATGAAGGGATCGTGCCGTTATGGTACTTGTTGATCTATGGTGGTTTTGCAGTGATAGGGATCCCGAAGGAGAGAACAGAGGATTTCTTCGATGGAATGCTCACTGGGATCATTCTGTGGTTCTTCGGACAACAGATCATAGCCTTCGGATTCCGCCCTTATGATTATGTCAGATATAGGGGGCTATATTCCGGAGAAACGCAGAACGGTATGCATTACATGATTGTGTTCTGTGCATTTCTGTTGAAATGGATTTACAGCAGAGAAAAGAATAAAAAATGGTGGATTCGCTTTTTTTATTTCTTTATGAGTGCTGCAATGATAAGCTTTACTGTTCTTACCGGGGGAAAGGCGCCGATTTTAGGAATCGTAGCAGTGACGGCATTTGTTATTTTTGGTTATAATATTTTTAAGAGGAAGACCTTTTACGGAGTGCTGCTACATGCGGTGACACTGATAGTATGCGTTGTTTTGACGTTCCCCATATGCTATTTGAGTATACGTTATTTACCAACGATTCTCCATCATCCTGTATGGTTTGAGGGAGAGTATGTAGAGGGGGAGAGCGTGTGCTCTTTTGATCCATGGAATAGTGAGAAATATATTTCCTTTGAACGGGCACTATATGTTGATGTAGGGAGAGTATTGGAGCTGATAGGGGTTAGTTCTCAAAGATGGATACCACAATTAATGGATTTTATTCAGGCATTGCCTGTTCATGCTGAAGAACTGGATGCACAGGAGATAGAGGTTGAGGCTGGGAGTAATCCGGATAATCCATTCAATCCATCAGGAGAATTGGCCTATTGGTCTTCTACAGAAGCACGAAAAATTATTTACACATATTATTGGAATCATTTGAACTTAGTAGGGCACGATAAGCAACATTCAGGATTTTGGATATCGAGAGACACATATTACGGTCACGCTCATAATATGTTCCTGCAAGTTGCTTATGATTACGGAATCATATCGGGAATTCTGTTTTTGCTGATATACCTGTATAGCCTGTACAGAGCTTTCCGGTTATGCTTGAAAGGTAATTGGACTTGCATCGTTTTTTTACTTGCAATCCTATGCTTTGGGATGGCAGAGATGGTGCTTGTCAGTGGGCAGATTACGGTTCCGTTAATGGCTATTATGTTCTATTTTGTGGGGCGAGATGGATATACTTTAAATGTTAAGGGTAGTGAAGCGGCAGATGAAACGCAATAGCGTTTTATCTTGCTGTTTCTTGTATAATAAAAATACCAATTATTGCAGAGGGCAGTCCTCAAAATTGCAGAGGGAATTTCCCTATTATTGCAGATCCCTGTTTGGTATTTTCCTAAGTCCACAGCTCCTGTGTGAGTATTCACTGCTGTTGGCTGTGAAAAAGTCGAAAAAATGCGCTAACATGCGCTTGCAAACATGAAAATTGCATGTTATAGTTGAAGTGATCTCTAAGAATAAGAAGGATAAGAATGTAGGCTGAATAAAGGCTGTAGGCAAACCAAAGACCGGAGAAGACCTAACAATTCGAATCGTTTAACAGAAAGGAAAGAGCGATTATTATTACATCAGAAGATGCCTGTTTCTGCTGAAGGGCAGAACAGGAATAGATTTTACAAATATCCATATAATATAACATACCTACAATGTAACAAGGATAGCTAGGGGTATCTTAAATATGGTCTATAAGGTTCTGAAGTAAGAAGCGCGTCGGGGGAATGTGTGTGAATGAAGAAATAGTGCGTAATTACTTGAAGGATGAGGGCTTTGAGTTAGCTGAAAAATGGTATTTATATACTTTGCAACCTGAATGGGATTATGTGATCTTCATGATTAGACGCGCCTACTTAATGGGACAGATACTGGAAGAGGTCACAGGAAGGCAGATGAAAGAAAGCGCAGCGGTTTTTTTGACGGATGCAGCTTTTTTTGCACGCTATGAAAAGATAGCTCGATTTTATGTGACGTATCATAGGCTTCCTAATATTTTGCTTTGCGAAGATACTGTAGTGCATGGAAGAAGCATCGAAGATTGTCTGGACAGAATCAGCAAGGCGATTTGGACAGAAGTTCAACGACAGGCTACACCGGGGCTGGAGGAAGACGAATTTCAAAATGAATTCGTAAAAGCAGTGCATATTCATGTGATTACCAAGGCGGCAACGGGGTTATTGCTGTCTGCCAAATACATGATGAAGGTTCATAGCTGCACGGTTCAGAATCTGCAGGATTTGCATGAGCTATCATATGGGATATCAAAGCTTATACTCCATTCCGGGAAAGCAAATGCAGCTTATGTATATTCTCAGACGGTGACAGAGAACCAATACAATATGTTCAGAAAAATCAGCAAGCAGGATGACGAGTTTTCGTACAGCACTGCTTCATCTGATATAAAAGAGTATTCTATCGTAAAATTTGTCACTAAGAAGAAATTAGTAAAAAGTATTTTGACATTGCGTTTCCTTCCGGTAAATGATGGCGGTTATCGCATGATACCTTTTATTTTTATGCCAAGCCTGAGTAACGAAGAGACAGATGCTCTATGGATGGCGAGTGTACAAAAGCTTGCGACATATATTGAGGATGAGAATGTAAATCGTGATTATGTGGAGTTTTTGGACAGATTAGCGGATGTTGGTTTAAAAAGAAGTTATAATGAGTGGCTGACACTTGTATTGAGTCTATGGTGGATGATAAAGCTACAGTTACGTTTCGGGATGAAGAGAGAGGATGTTGACGACCGGGACGAGATCAGGATATTAGCATATAATTATAATTTAGCAGATGCAGATAGAACAGAATCAATTCTTAGGGAAGTGGTTACGGCAATATGGAAGCTGGCAGCAAATGATAAGGAACCGGATGTCAGTGAAGTGATCGCAGAGTGTATTTATCCCGATAATTATATGATGCTTGATCAAGTAGAAGATCAAATGGAAGAATTAGATAAAGATAGAATTGTCAGGGAGCTTGAAAATTATTGGATTGATGTTACAAAACGGAATGAGCATGAGGCATATAATGCGATGAATATTCCTCGTTTCGCTTTTGAAGGTAAAGTCAAGAGAGCAATTCAACAATGTGATGATGTATTGAGGAAGCTGACAGAAGGAGATTGCCTAAGGAAAGCCGGTTATATAATAGCACAATTTCAACAAATGATGGATCAAGGGATTATAGGAATTTATTCTTTTATAAAAAGGGAAGGCACTGAGAGCTTTTTTATGCAATATGTAAAGCCGGGTGAAATGTCTCTGACAATATACCCGAAGAGAATGAGAGATTATATTTCTGTATTTTCCAGAATTTATGAATATTGCGAATATTGGGAGTTGGATTGGAAGAAGGTTATCGTTGACTTCTGCAATGATGCAGATAGCGGGATACCGGAAGACGATAGAGGTGAAATTCAGGATTTTATAGCATATTTAGAGGAATGTGGGCAGGATCCCCAGCAATGGGACATCCATTTCAATATCGGTGAAATGAATGACAACGGAGAAGTAAGGGAGGTCAATCAGGAAATAGAACGGGCTGTACACAGCTATCATTACTGGAAAAGATTTGAAAAATACATTAATCAATAAACTTTAAGAAAGCTGAAAACATAAGAGGGAATCATATGCGGATAATTGTATATCAAGGGGATGAAAATCGGGCGAAGATCGAAACAGAATGGACGGACGATATGTTCTTTTCGCCTATATATGAAAAGGCTAAGGCTTTAGTAAGTGAAATCGTCAGCGAGATGAAACTGCTGTCTGAGAATGAAGATAAGACAGATTGCAGTAATGTATTATTTCAGAGAACACCTAATAATATTATAGCTTTTTGCGCGCATCGTGGACAGGGCAAGACGACTGCTATGAAATCTTTTGCGCGCTTTCTTGCGAAGGAATCTACAGAAGCGGATTTTATAGTATTGGATTCTGTGGATCCGGCTGCATTGGATAGTGGAGAATCTATTGTCAGAGTCGTACTTTCACGTCTTTTCTATAAGCTGCAGGAGAAATGCGAAAAACAGGATAACTATCAATTCCTTGGAAAACCTGAAATAATGGAATTGTTTTCAAAGTGTTATAGAGCCATTGATCATATCAATGGCTCTAAAACTGTTGATCGGGATGAGGATGATCTGGAGGCACTTGCGTCCCTGGGCAACAGCAGCAGACTGAAAAAGAATCTTCAGGAATTGATAGAACTCCTGCTGGAGACATTTTTGAATGATAAAAAGGAACGTAAAGCAAGCCGCTTTTTAGTAATACCGATAGATGATGTAGATATCAGCACCACGGATATCTACCGTTGCTGTGAGGAAATACGAAATTATCTGGCGTTACCGAACGTGATTATTTTGATGGCAGCGGATCATACACAGCTGATGCATGTTATGTATCAGAGATACCTGCAGAATAATAAGGATTTACGTGAGTGTGAACCGGAAAATGCGAAGGAAGAATGTAGTAAACTTGCTTTTGGTTATTTGTTGAAGCTTCTGCCGGTGAATCATATTGTAGAGCTGCCGGAGCTGGACAAGATGGCAGAGGAGGACTGGATTTCATTATCGCTGGAGTATTATGTGAAGAGCGGAAGCGAATCCTGTAATGTTTTTGGAGAGACAGCCACTATAAATGAAGATATGCGACTGCAGCTGGCAGGGTTAATCTATAGCCGGACAGGTATTATCATATATGATGGAGAAGATGATTCTGCGGATTATATGCCTAAAAATATGCGGGAACTGACACAGCTGTTAAAAAAGTTTGGTAGAGTTCCAGAGATTAATGAAGCAGTGCTATATGGAGAGGATTGGAAACAGGCAGAAGCGGAGGCTACGAAATTAAAAGAGAATATCCGATCCTATAAGAGCTATTTCCTGGAAAGCTGGTGTATGAATCATATGCTGCATGAAGAGTACACTAATTTCCTGAAGACAGTAGAAAAAATTGAGAAGCGTAAGAAGAGCGGAACTATTGGCTGGACATATAGAGAACTACTGGAGTACTTATGCGGGGATAGGAAAGAAAAATTCCAAAAAGCGATTGTTGTAGATGATGCATTTTGCATGTTTATAAGCATTTTCCTGAATGAGTGGTTTGCAGAAGCATTGCATGACAGTATAAGAAGAAAAGACAAGAGTAAGCAATATGAAAAAATTGCTGATTTCATGGGAATGGTAAGAAAAGCACCTGAGATACCACGGCCGGATGATAAGCCTGACAGATATGCAGTGTATGCATTTACGGTGCCTGAAAGCATCTTTTCAGCAGAACAGTTCTGGGTATGGGAAGTGAATAAGAGTTCAGTGCCAGTGCTCTTCTTTAGAACAGAAGACGAAAAGGTATATTTTGATGTTCTCAATCCATGGGACTATATTGTAAGAGAAAGCATCCATTACTATACTTATTGGAAACAAGAAGAATCAAACCAACATTTTGTAAGAACAATAAATGCTGGTAAGCAAAAAGAGTGGGTAGCAGTAGTAAATACTTTGTCAAATGTCAACATTGTTCTGCGGAGATGGAAAAATATCTGATGCCGGGTTATGCTTCCCCGCAAAAATTAAATGGTATGACCTGGATTGACAAATGCTTTGAGGAATATAGAAAAGGCACACAGCAGACACAGAAAGAAAACATTAGAGCAGAAAAGGGATTCATAGCGCAGCTCAAAGATATAAATGTCGGAATTAGGGCGTGTGTTGAACAACAATCGAGTGAATTGAATAGCCTGCAGATTCTCTTTATATGTAATGAATATAATAGGAACTCATATTATAAAGCGTTCATGAAGAAGTACGCATGGCTTTTCAGCGCTCAAAGTGACGAATGGTCAACGCAACAGATATTAAACACTTTAACGAGAGCTATTGAAGACAAGACAAAATTACCGCTAGATCCGGAAAGCCTATATAAAGATAGAGAAAATATCGGCGGAGAGATATGGAAGAAAAATAAGCAGCTTGAGAATATTCTCTACGCATCGCAAATGGTGAGTGAAATCATGCAGTATGCCAGAAGAATATCTGATGGCGAAGAAACCCATACGGTGGAAGAGATTGCGGAAAAAGTCAAGGAGATAAAGGATAAGTATAAAAAGTGGGACATGATAGTTTCCGGTAAAGAGGAAAACCAATCATCAGAAGCTCAGGACAATGCAAATGCGTCTAAAGCATCCCGCAAGAAAAAGAAAGAGGATGCAGATACGGACACAGAATCTCAGTCAGAGTAAAGTGATGAGGTAATGGATTGAGGCATAGGAGAAGCACATGCATCAGGAGAGGGAAGATCTGGATATTATTTTCCGGAAGACAACTCCGGAGAGTGTATTGAGAGAACTGAAGGAACAGAAAAAAGGGAGTACTTATGATAACGGCAGGGTATTGTTTTACTCCAGGGAAGATTATCTTCGTATAGCGTATGGCGTCTGTCCGGAATATTCGGAAGACGAGCTGCAATACAGATATGATTCGCTTGCAGAGGAAAGCAGAGAAAAGGGAATCTTTTCTCTGCTCTATCTGTATGCAGGGAATGTTCTGGTAAAGCGGGATGGGAATATTGCTGTGAAACTGGAACAGGTGCTGAACTGGAATTCAATAACCAAAAGGCTGGGGCAGGATCTGTTTACAACAGCTTGGCTGGCGCACAGAGACGTTACCAACGATTATGGGGAAGAAAAACATCAGTTTGTATGGCCGGCAGTAATCATAACGGATGATGTCAGATTGAATAATATGCTCAGTAAGGGAACCGCAGAGAATCATTTTCACTTAAATGGTTCCACGCAATCTTTTGCTTTATCATGGGCGAGCCTGATGAATCATCCCGCACAGATTGAACCTTTGCTTGGCGAAGAGGAGCGTTTTCAGGTGAACAGGGATATGCATATCTCGCGCGGTATTAGCGATAACGTGATATCCTGGAAGGAACGTATTATGTATGCCGCCATGATCAGGGGACTGCTATTTAGAAGAATGATGTCTGAGGGGGCACCTAGTTCTGACGAAGATCTTGAGATGGAATTTAAAAAGTTTTGCAAGTTTCCATTGATAAGACGGATGGAAACACTGGTGATGGCTTTAAGGCAATTGTATGGAGTTCGTTTTGAACAGCCAAACCATAAGGGGAAATGCCTGGATTATGTGATATCCCGAGGCTTTTATAATGTACAGGATGAGGCGGACACCAGACTGTTGTCGGGTGAAAGAGCATTTTTGTATAATTGTTTTATCAGAATATATCAGGACAGGAATCCCAACTGTTTTTCTGTGTATGAGCAGAAGCTGTTTTATTTGTATCTGTTGATCAAACATCAATTTAGAAGTGAATTGATCCAGGTCAATCGTGGGGTTGGGTTTCGCAACTTTTCAAAGTATCAGGATCGAAAGAATCTGTTATTTGAAAAGTATAATGAGTATAATGTGGAGGCACAGAGGTTGGCAGTAGTAGCTGCCCGGAAGGAAAACTACATTCAATCATTTGAAACAAGGATCATGGTGCTTCCCTCCAAGAAAAAAATAAGAGGATATATAGCAGGACTGGATCGGCAGATAATTTTTCCCGATAAAAAAGGTTTTTCCGATAAAAAGGAAATCCCCGACAATTATTATGTTCTTCATTTTCCTAAGAAGGCATTCAACAGCCAGGAACTGGAAAAGGAAGGAAAACTGATCATTTATCCTCGAAATGATGTAAGTCGTACAAAAGCAGAACGTTGTGCGCGTGGACTGAGAAAGTATATTATATGGGAACAGGGAAAAGGGCAGAGAGTATATGGCATTGATGCCTGCTCTAATGAAATAGGATGCCGTCCGGAGACATTCGCTACTGAATTTCGATACCTGCGTCATGTATCAGAGCTGAGGTATAAGATTCCATGGTATCGGACAACGGTAGAACACTATGAAGAATTAGGTCTTACATACCATGCCGGAGAAGATTTCCTGGATATTACGGATGGAATCCGTGCAATAGATGAAGCAATAAATTTCCTGGAATTGCAGAAAAATGACAGACTGGGGCATGCAATCGCTTTGGGGATCTGTCCCGAAGATTATTATATGCAGAAACATATGAGTGTTTATCAGTCACAGCAGGACAGATTGGACGATCTTATCTGGCTGCTATATCGATCTGTTGAATGGGGAATTACAATTTCCGCAGATCACAGAGAAGAAATGAAATGTGATGCCAGGGCATTGATCAGCGATATTTATGCTAACAGGCAGAATGAAATTAACAGTAATTTGCATGGTGATATTTTGGATGCTTATTATGCCAGCTGGCACTTGCGGGGCGATCATCCGAGACAATATGAAGGTGGCACTTTCCGGGAAATTAAAAAATTGCGCCAGGATCCATACGAAGAATTTATGACGCCCAAGGCCGGAAATGCACAACTTAGGAAGTTCAGAGAGGATAAGCTTACGGCATCATTATATTATTGGTATCATTATGATGTGGAAGTAAAAAAGAACGCTATAAAGCAGATTCATTTTACTGTTAAAAAGTGGTATGTGGATTTAGTAGGAGAAATGCAGAAAGCCTTAAGGAAGCAGATCGCGCAAAAAGGCATAGCGATTGAATGTAATCCGACATCTAATGTGCTGATAAGCAATTTTAAGTATTTTATGAAACATCCGGCGATTGTGTTTAATCATTATCATCTGGATGACAGACAGGATGAACCGAATCTGTGGATATCTATTAATACGGATGATATTGGGGTATTTGATACTTCATTGTCTTATGAATATGCGTTGCTTTTCCGGGCTATTACCATGCAGAGACATTCAGAAGACAACTGGAATGATGATGCTGTGTATGAATATCTGGATAGGCTTCGCCAAAATGGGCATGAGATGGCATTTCGCAATGCCACGGATAATAGTAAGACCAGATTCTGATAGGGCTGAGTAATCTGATGCAGAGTGCACTTTTTTCGGGAATTCAGATGTAACCGCCGGATTATGAAAAACGCTGATCTATGTGCAGTGAAGAACCGGCGGGAGACACCAAGGAAATGACATAGACCTGAAAGTAATCTCTATGAAAATGTGAGTTAACAAGAGAAAAACAAAGGTTATTAGGGGAGGAAAATATGAATAAGTGGGTTTCATTATATGGTAATTTTGAGACAAGAGATGAGAACATTATTTTTAATGGTCAGGAATTCCGAAATGTGACAGGCGAAATACAGCCGTTAGTTGGCGAGATTTTGCTTGAAGACAAAATGTTATCGGGTGCTGTTTCTGTAGATATTGAATTTGAATCCTGTGATATACAAAGGAGCGAAGAAGCAGGTGTAATTTTAAATTATTTAAGTCAAGATGATTTCATATGTGCTGGTATCTCAGGTAATGTGTTTAAATATGATGTGAAACATCTTACGAAAGGTTCTTGGCAGCAGATGGGGGCAGCCGGGGCTGTGCCTCAATTGCAAAAAGAGAAAATTCATATTGAGATTAAAATGGATCCATCTGTTTTACGACTTTTAGTTGATGGAATAGAGGTTG
>ENA-OPFG01001781-OPFG01001781.1-human-gut-metagenome-genome-assembly--contig:-NODE-1781-length-10541-cov-1.619588_pt1 | contig 10541 bp, 6 predicted proteins | sample MGYA00241304_ERZ501542 | MGnify/ENA primary metagenome ERZ501542 (study PRJEB25962, sample SAMEA2042427) | human gut metagenome | biome: human gut; feature: human-associated habitat; material: faeces...
GCCGCTGCTTCTATCGGTTATCACCGGAAAAAGGTCATCTTCTACAATGAATATGGTTTCTATGACGAACTATTGAAAGCACTCCACACCTTGGAGGATAAAGGTTTTGCACGGCAACCATTCTCAACCTACTACGAAGTAGCAAACACATTGAACGAATTAAAAGAAAAAATAAACTGATTATATGATAGACTCCATCAAACAACTTTTGCAACAGGAAGCACAAGCTGTGCTCAACATCCCAATAACAGACGCTTATGAAAAAGCAGTAAAACTGATTGTAGAACAAATACATCAGAAAAAGGGAAAACTGGTAACTTCCGGTATGGGAAAAGCCGGACAGATTGCCATGAACATTGCTACAACTTTTTGTTCCACCGGTATTCCATCTGTCTTTCTGCATCCCAGCGAGGCGCAACACGGTGATTTGGGTATTTTACAAAAAAATGATTTACTCCTGTTGATCTCCAACTCGGGCAAGACACGGGAAATTGTGGAATTAACCCGTCTGGCTCATAATCTGGATCCGGATTTGAAGTTTATTGTTATTACTGGTAATCCGGACAGTCCGTTGGCAAAAGAGTCGGATGTTTGTCTTAGTACCGGTAAGCCGGCTGAAGTCTGTGTGTTAGGCATGACTCCTACTACCTCTACCACTGCCATGACAGTGATCGGAGATATATTGGTGGTACAAACCATGAAAGAAACCGGATTTACGATCGCCGAATATTCAAAACGCCATCATGGTGGTTATCTGGGAGAAAAATCAAGATCACTATGCGAAAAGTAATCGGCATCGGAGAAACAATCCTCGATATAATCTTCCGGGGCGACCAGCCTTCCGCAGCCGTACCGGGAGGCTCTGTATTCAACGGCATCGTCTCATTGGGACGAATGGGAATAAACGTCGGCTTCATCAGTGAAACCGGGAATGACCGTGTAGGCAATATTATCCTGCAGTTTATGCGTGAGAATAATATTCCAACCGATCATGTCAACGTATTCCCGGACGGTAAATCACCCGTATCACTCGCTTTTCTCAACGAGCAAAGCGATGCAGAATATATATTTTACAAGAACTATCCCAAGCAACGTCTAGACGTCCTATTCCCTAAATTAGAGGAAGATGACATTGTGATGGTGGGGTCGTATTATGCACTGAATCCGGTACTGCGGGAAAAGATTCTCGAATTACTCGATCAGGCACGGGAAAAGAAAGCCATCATCTATTACGACCCGAATTTCCGCTCTTCTCATAAGAACGAAGCCATCAAACTGGCTCCAACCATTATTGAGAATCTTGAATATGCGGATATTGTACGCGGTTCATTGGAGGATTTCCTCTATATGTACAACATACAGGACGTAGACAAGATATACAAGGATAAAATCAAATTCTATTGCCCACGATTCATCTGTACTGCAGGTGGAGAAAAAGTAGCGTTGCGCACCAATCTGGTCAACAAAGATTATCCGGTAGAACCGTTACAGGCAGTCAGCACCATTGGGGCCGGCGACAATTTTAATGCAGGACTCATTTATGGATTACTCAAATATGATGTTCGATACCGCGACCTAAATAACTTGAATGAAGATATATGGGATAAAATAATCCAATGTGGAAAAGACTTCGCAGCCGAGGTTTGCGGAAGTTTCAGTAATTCAGTATCCGTGGAGTTTGCTAAGAAATACAGGTAAAATTTACCATAATGCACAAAAGGACACAGAGCTTTATATCATTCGCTCAACAACTATATAGGAGTATACAAACGTATCTGAAAAGAGGAATCGGACTCTTTATGGAAGACATAGAACAGTTGCGCAGCATTTTATTAACAGATAATTGATTGTTGATAAAGGATAAATATGGCTCAGTTGTAATTCTTGGGGATTTGATTCAGTGCAATCACATCCTTAAAATTTAATTCAATTCTATATTGGAATGAATGAGATTTTGTTTTCAATTACTGATTTGCATAAGTATAACATGAACTTTGGATTCATAAGTTTCACCCGTTTCACCTTATAACTGAAACATCGATGAATAAGGAGATAGCGGGTGAAAGCGTAGGAAAAAAACAGGTGAAGGCTTCCATTATCGCTTTCACCTTTTGAATTTATTTATACCGATTGCTGGACATATATAGCCATCGTGCTGAATATATAGATACAATACAATGAATATATATAGCCACCGTGATGAATATATATAGCCACCGTGATGGACATATAGATGCAATACGGTGAGTATATAGATCCAATCTGTTGAATCTACAGATGTACCAATTCAAGTATTAACAGATGAGAACCAAGGTATTAACACCTGACAACTAAGCTATTAACATCTGACAGTTCATCTATTAATACCTGACAATGGATTTGCTATAAGCATATTTTTATTAGCTATAATCATATCCGGATTAGCTATAATGATATTGTTTTTAGCTCAAAGGATATTTTGAAAAGCCAAGGTGAAACCGATAATGTTCTGTTTCACCTGATTTCACCCCTCGCTTTCACCCGCTATAGCCTTATTCATCGGCATTTCAAGAATCAGGTGAAAGCGATGAATGGCAATAATCTTATAGTGGCATTGATGATACTTTATTTATAAAAAAAGAGGTAAGTTACGCAGTATTCCGCTATCGAATGAGTCAGAACTGCACAGTTTAGTTCATTTTCACACCGGAATGAATCTATTTTGTTAAGAATATGATTGCTCTGAATCAAATCCCCCAATTTTCAGACTGATCCATAAATATGATGACGTCTACAATAATTATCCGTTATCAACCATTTATTATCAACTAAATTAACTATCTTTGCAGCCGAAATAAAAGATATACAGAGATTTAATGAAGACATTTGAAGAGCTTGGCGTTTCTCCGGAGATACGTAGAGCAATTGAAGAAATGGGATACGAGAATCCCATGCCGGTACAAGAAGAAGTGATTCCGTACCTTTTAGGAGAAAATAATGATGTAGTAGCTCTTGCACAGACAGGAACAGGTAAAACAGCCGCATTCGGCCTGCCCTTGCTCCAACAGATTGACGTAAAAAACAGAATTCCACAATCGCTTATCCTCTGCCCTACCCGCGAGCTTTGTCTCCAGATAGCAGGAGATCTAAACGACTATTCCAAATACATTGACGGACTGAAAGTGCTGCCTGTATATGGTGGTTCTTCCATTGATAGCCAAATACGCAGCCTGAAACGAGGTGTACATATCATCGTTGCCACACCGGGACGTCTGCTGGACTTGATCGGACAAGGATTCATCCACTTGGATACCTTGGAGTATTTCGTCTTAGACGAGGCGGACCGCATGCTGGATATGGGTTTTTATGACGACATCATGCAGGTTCATAAACAGCTGCCCCCCTACTGCCAGACGATCATGTTCTCGGCTACCATGCCGCCTAAGATCCGGACGTTGGCTAAAACCATCCTAAAAGATCCGGAAGAAGTCAAGATCGCTATCTCACGCCCACCCGAATCTATCATGCAAACCGCATATATCTGCTACGATCCACAAAAGCTCAAGATTCTACAAGATCTCTTCACTCAAAGCCGCCCTCAACGGGTAATTATCTTCTCCTCTTCTAAAATGAAGGTGAAAGAATTAGCGTCTACCTTAAAAAGATTAAAGTTCAATGTAGCCGCCATGCACTCGGATCTAGAGCAATCCCAAAGGGAGGAGGTCATGAAAGAATTCAAGAGCGGACATATCGATATCCTTGTGGCTACGGATGTCGTAGCACGTGGAATTGATATCAATGACATCAAGTTGGTCGTGAACTTCGATATCCCGCATGATCCGGAGGATTACGTACACCGAATCGGACGTACGGCACGGGGTACGAACGGCGAAGGATTGGCGATTACTTTCGTATCGATCGACGAACAAGCACAATTCAAGCGCATAGAGGATTTCTTGGAAAAAGAGGTTTATAAGATACCGGTCAGCCCGGAATTCGGCGAAGTGCCCTTGTATGAGCCGGAAAAATACGGTATGAATAAAAGAGGCAGAGGACGGCCTCGTAAAAGTGAAGATAAAAGATCATCCTCGAGCCCACAAAAACGAAATATGGGACATCGTGGAAGGCCTAAAAAGGCGCAATAAAAGCACTATACTTTTTATTTGAAAAACACTATACTTTTGGAGCTAAAACAATATTGCTTTGAACTCAAAAGTATAGTGTTTTTTTATGGGATATTATCAACCGTTCATGGATGCCAAGAATTCCATATTATCAACGGTTTGTTCCATCCGTTGCTTAACAAATTCCATAGCCTCCATAGAGTTCATATCGGCCAGGTACTTACGCAGGATCCACATACGGTTCACGGTGTTTTCATCCTGCAACAGGTCGTCGCGGCGCGTGCTGGACGCTGTGATATCGACAGCCGGATAAACACGTTTGTTTGCCAGCTTGCGATCCAACTGCAATTCCATATTACCCGTACCTTTGAATTCTTCAAAGATCACATCGTCCATCTTCGAACCGGTTTCAGTCAATGCCGTTGCTAGGATCGTCAGGCTGCCGCCGTTTTCGATGTTACGGGCAGCCCCAAAGAAACGTTTCGGTTTCTGCAATGCGTTCGCATCCACACCACCGGAGAGCACTTTACCGGAAGCCGGCTGAACCGTATTATAAGCACGAGCCAGACGTGTGATAGAGTCTAACAGGATCACGACATCATGTCCACATTCCACCATACGTTTAGCCTTATTCAAGACGATTTCGGCAATTTTCACATGGCGTTCAGCCGGTTCGTCGAAAGTAGAAGCAATCACTTCGGCATCTACGCTACGGGCCATATCGGTCACCTCCTCAGGACGTTCGTCGATCAGCAGGATAATCATATACACTTCAGGATGGTTGGCTGCGATCGCATTGGCGATATCCTTCAACAGCATCGTCTTACCGGTCTTCGGCTGTGCCACGATCAGACCACGCTGTCCCTTGCCGATCGGCGAGAACAGATCTACTACACGTACGGCGATATTATCATATACTTTCGAAGACTTGCGGGCCGTCAACATGAATTTTTCGTCCGGGAAAAGCGGAGTCAGATGATCGAAAGGAACACGGTCACGGACTTCTTCAGGCGTACGACCGTTGATCTTATCCACTTTGACAAGCGGGAAATATTTTTCACCTTCCTTCGGAGGACGGATAGCCCCCTCCACCACGTCGCCGGTCTTCAGGCCGAACAGCTTGATCTGCGACTGCGATACGTAAATATCATCCGGGGAAGTCAGGTAGTTATAATCGGAAGAACGCAAGAAACCATATCCGTCAGGCATCATTTCCAGCACACCGACACCTGTCAGTATACCGTCAAACTCATACTGTTTTTCCTGCACAGCATTGTTATTATTGTTGTTGCGCTGATTGTTATGATTATTCTGGTTGTTCTGTCTGTTGTTATTCTGGCGAGGATTGTTCTGCTGCTGGGCGGCTGCAGGTTGTTCTTCACGTGCTTTCGGTTCCGGTTTTGCAGGCGTGGAAGAGAATGGGAAAAGTTGATCGAGAACTGATTTGGTGTCCGGATGGCGGAATACCACACGTTTAGGTTCGTCTGACGGAGTCGAAGCGGCAGGAGTTTCCACGACAGCCGGTTCTTCCGTCACTTCGGGAGCGATTTCGGCCGGAAGCTCTCCGTTATCCGATTCCACGACAACAGGAGGAAGCAACGGTTTCTCTACAGGCTTGTCAGTCTTCTTAACCACTTTCTTTGCTGCCGGTTTTACCGTTTCGGCAGGGACGTCGGCCGTAGCATCAGCTACCTGGACAAGAGTTTCGGATACAGGGGCATTGGCTGAAACCGGACTTTTGGAAACGACTGCTTCTTCGTTTTTCTGGACAGGAACAACAGCCGCGGCCACTTTTTCTTTCTTGTCAATACGAGTCCGTCTTTTACGTTCGGGCTGTTCCGGAGCTTCCGGAGCGACCTCTTCTACCGAAGCTTCAACGGGTGTGGCGGGAGCAGCGACTTTCGTTTTGGCATCAGCTTTTGCGCCTTTCGGAGCCGCAGCTTTTGTTTTCTTAGCCTTAGTCTGCCTTTCTGCTTTCTTTGCTTCCTTTTCTTTCTCCTTTTCAGCCTGGATGCCGGCGTATGAAATGGCCTGTTCGTCAAGAATTCTGTATACAAGTTCCTCTTTCTTAAGGGAACTTACTTTTTTAATACCTAACTCTTCCGCTATACTTTGCAACTCAGGAAGGAGTTTTTCATTTAGTTCTAGAATGTTATATTTTTGCATAATGCGAAGTGAATAATAAAAACGACGTACTTACACGACCGGACACGGCACGCGTACAACGCAATCATTGTATCTTTTATAATTTGATAATTAATAATTTCATGTGAAAACCGGATTGTTGAGCTAATTTGAATCATTAGTAACACATCTGCGGAGTAAATCTTTGCAAATGTAATAATATTTTCAGTTACTCTCGCTTTTTGTCGGAAAAAAATTCACAACTAACACACTTTTAGTTGTTTTGTCCAGGCAAAAACGATTATCGGAACGTTCTCCTACAATCCAGATAACAGCGCCTCCGCTGCATAAAAGCCACGTCCGTTCCTTATCTAAACGGCTGAATTTATGATCCGAGAAATAATCGCTTAATTTCTTCCGCCCTTTCATGCCAAAAGGAATAAACCAATCTCCTTCTTTCCATGTACGCAGGGTAAGCGGAAAAGTCAGTTTGTCGTAATCGAAATAAGCGATATTTTTATCTTTCCGGATATGGAAATCTTCCTTAATAACAATCTTCTCGAAAGAAAGTTCGACAGGACCGGACCAAACTTTCTCGCCACCGGTCAGTGTATATTCACGGACCTCTTCTTTTACAAGGGGAGATAACAATAAATAGTCCCGATCTTTTATCAACCGGTGCGTAGAAGAGAAAAAGGTTTTGCCCGATTCTTTCGTCAGGGACAAATAAACATCCTCCGCCACCGGACGAGTAAAGCCATAGGTTTTGAGTAACTCGTATAAAATAGCATCGGGCGACGGGTAACGCATCAAGGCGGCAATCGAAAGGCGGTCCCCTTGCTCGACCACGGCATTCCTCGCCTCTTCCACCACATGCAGATAAACGGCTTCGGCTGCCGACAGATGTTCGGACGTACGGGCGATCGCATCCTTCACGGAAGGATTGATTTCCTCCAGAAGCGGAAGGACACGCAGGCGGATAAAATTGCGCGTATAAGCATCGGAAAGGTTGGTACTGTCGGTCACATACGTCAAACCGCGTCCGGCAAGCCACTCCAAGATATCCTCACGGCTCACGGCAAGCAAAGGGCGCACCACGAAACCGTTCCTCGGACGAATCCCGCTCATTCCCCTGATGCCGGTCCCACGTACCAGATTCATCAAAAGCGTTTCCACACTGTCGTCACGATGATGAGCCACAGCGACAGCCTGCGCCCCGGTTGCAGCCCGTTGCTCTTCGAACCAGCCATAGCGCAACTCGCGGGCAGCCATTTCAATGGAGAGATGCCGGTCGGCTGCATATTTCCGGGTATCGAAGTCCGTCATCAGAAAAGGGACATCCAGTTTTCGGGCATACTCCCTTACAAACTGTTCATCACGCAGGGATTCGTCTCCCCGCAAATGAAAATTACAATGCGCCGCAATACAGGAATAGCCCGACTCCACCAAAATGGTGAGTAGGGCTATTGAATCTGCTCCGCCACTTACACCGACCAGAACCGGACGGTTTTCCGTAAGCAACCGATATTTCTCTATATATGCACGGACAACGTCGCGCATCCGATTATTCTTCTATGCCTGCCAATTCAGGGTCGATCATGATACGACCACAGTATTCGCAAACGATCACTTTCTTACGCAACTTGATATCCAACTGTTTCTGGGGCGGAATCTTGTTGAAACAACCACCGCAGGCACCACGCTGTACATATACGACAGCCAAGCCGTTACGTGCCCCCTTGCGGATACGTTTGAAAGCAGTCAAGAGGCGCGGTTCGATATTCGCTTCCAGTTTCTTTGCTTTTTCGCGCAGTTTCTCTTCGTCCTGCTTGGTTTCGGAAATGATCTGTTCCAGTTCACCCTGCTTTTGAACCAAATCAGCCTTACGGCCTTCCAGTCTTTCGGACAGTTCGGCGATCTCTTCCTTCTTACGGTTGATCGCTTCACCGAATTCACGAATCTTCTTTTCAGAGAACTCGATTTCAAGTCCCTGAAATTCTATTTCTTTTGACAAGTTGTCGAACTCACGGTTGTTACGCACGTTATCCAACTGCGCTTTATATTTTTCAATCAGACCGGTTGACTCCGTAATCTTATGTTTCTGTTCTACAACAGCATTCTCAAAATCTTTAATTTCTGACTGATAGTTCTGAAGACGTGTTTCCAGACCAGCGATCTCATCTTCCAAGTCCTGTACTTCCAAGGGAAGTTCGCCGCGAAGTGTCTTGATCTTATCAATTTCAGTCATCATCGTCTGAAGCTGATACAGCGTAGAAAGCTTTTCTTCAACCGTATATTCCTTTTCAGCTGATTGTTTATCTGTAGCCATTCTATAAATATTTTACCGGGTTTGAATTAACATTCGAAAAATGTACCGCAAAGGTAGGGAATTTTTTCGATATTATGTTATAAAAGATATCTTTTGTACAGACTTCACTTTCATAATGACCAATAACCGCCAGCAGAATCCGGTCTTCCACATCGTAAAAGTCATTATATTTAGCCTCCCCCGTAATGAAAACGTCCGCACCGTAACTGATTGCGTCTTTGATCAGGAAAGCGCCGCTCCCCCCGCATAAAGCGACTTCGCGTATCGGCTTGCCGGTCAGGGCGGAATGCTTCACGCACCCCACCTGGAACAGTTCCTTGATCCGTTGCAGGAAGCCCAATTCACTCTCTTCTTCGGGCAACTCTCCCACTACCCCCGAACCGACCTGGTTCCAGGCATTATCCAAAGGATAGAAATCGAATACCGGTTCTTCATAAGGATGGACGGAAAGCAACGCACGCGTCACCGTCGACTTACGGAAAGCGGGCAATATCGTTTCGATACGGATTTCCGACTCCACATGCAACTCGCCTATTTCGCCACAGAACGGGTTCGTCCCTTCGCCGGCACGGAAAGTCCCGCTCCCCGGCAGGCTGAAGCTACAGGAATCATAGCCGCCTATCGCTCCGGCTCCCGCATTGAACAAGGTCGTCCTCACCAAATCGGCATAGGCCTCCGGCACGAAAGTGACCAGCTTCAGCAAAGCACCTTTCTGGGGGCTCAGGACACGGACATTTTCCAGCCCGATCAGTTCCGCCAGACGGAAGTTCACGCCTCCCGCCGCATTATCGAGATTGGTATGGGCGGCATAGATCACCAAGTCATACTTGCAGGCCTTCATCATGCACCGCTCGATATAGGTCGAACCGGTCAGGGATTTGAAGGCTTTAAAGGCCAAAGGATGATGAGAGACAATCAGATTACACCCCATCTCTATCGCCTCGTCCACCACCTCTTCGGTGACGTCGAGGCAAAGAAGCGCACCGGTAGCCGGCTGATTCACATCGCCTACCTGCACACCTGCATTGTCAAAGCTCTCCTGCAATGGCAACGGAGCGTATTGTTCGATTTCTTTCAGTATATCCTTAACCCTTAACATAATCAATAATTTATAAATAAATCAATTTGCCAATAGGCCAGTGAACCATTCACCAGCATACCGGCAAATCGACCTATCGGTATATTACTCCTTAATATCTACTTTCAGGCATAATTCTTCCAACTGCGAATCATCCAGTTGTCCGGGCGCATCCAGCATGACATCGCGGCCGGAGTTGTTTTTCGGGAACGCGATACAGTCACGGATAGAATCGAGGCCGGCAAACAAAGAGACCCAACGGTCCAGACCGTAAGCCAGACCACCGTGAGGAGGCGCACCATATTTGAAGGCATTCATCAGGAAGCCGAAACGCTCCTGTGCCTTTTCTTCGGTGAAGCCCAGCAACTGGAACATCTTATCCTGCAACTTGCTGTCGTGGATACGGATGGAACCGCCACCCACTTCGACACCATTGATCACCATGTCGTATGCATTCGCACGGACGGCTCCCGTATCGCTGTCCAGCAAAGGAATATCTTCGGGTTTGGGAGAAGTAAACGGATGGTGCATTGCATAGAAGCGCTGGTCTTCTTCGCTCCACTCGAACAGCGGGAAGTCGATCACCCACAGGCAGGCGAACTTGTTCTTGTCACGCAAGCCCAACTGACCGGCCACTTCCAGACGCAATTCGCAAAGTTGTTTGCGCGTCTTCATCGCATCGTCGCCGGAAAGGATCAGAATCAAGTCGCCCGGTTTTGCACCGAAAGCCTCTTTCATCTGCTGCAATACTTCTTGGGTATAGAATTTATCCACGCTCGACTTCACATTGCCGTCTGCCTCCACACGGGCATATACCATGCCCTTTGCACCGATCTGCGGACGTTTCACAAACTCGGTCAGCGCATCCAGCTGCTTGCGCGTATAAGAAGCCGCCCCTTCCGCACAG
>ENA-OPFG01001788-OPFG01001788.1-human-gut-metagenome-genome-assembly--contig:-NODE-1788-length-10522-cov-5.025795_pt1 | contig 10522 bp, 5 predicted proteins | sample MGYA00241304_ERZ501542 | MGnify/ENA primary metagenome ERZ501542 (study PRJEB25962, sample SAMEA2042427) | human gut metagenome | biome: human gut; feature: human-associated habitat; material: faeces...
ATTCTCCAGGGGGTCTGCGTCACCGGCGGAGAGCCGACTCTGCAAAAGGATCTGAAGGATTTTTTACGCAAGATCAAGGAACTCGGATATCCGATCAAGCTGGATACCAATGGCTATATGCCGGGAGTATTGTGGGATCTGATGCAGGAGCATCTGATTGATTATGTGGCGATGGATATCAAGGCGTCCAGAGATAATTATGCCCGGGCGGCGGGACTGCCGCATATAGATATCTCCCGCATCGAGGAGAGTATCGGCATCCTGAAAAGCAGTGGCATCCCCTATGAATTCCGCACTACCGTGGTAAAGGGAATTCATACCGTGGCGGAATTTGAGAAAATCGGTAAAGGGATTGCGGGATGCCCTGCGTATTATCTTCAGAATTACGAAGAGAATGAAAACTGCCTGTACCGGATGATACAGACAGAGGAATGTGACGATGTGAAACCGGGCGGAGTAGATCTGTTCGGCGCATTTTCCAGAGAGGAACTGGAACAGATGGAGGAACTGGCCCGGAAATATGTGGGGAAAGTTATCCTGCGGGGCGTGGAATAGACGCTGTGCCTCCCAGCTACATAAGCTGTTGTATTTTTACAAACTCATCAAAGCGAGGTAAGGCCAGCGTGACTTTCCCGTATTCTTTGGAAATAATGACACCTTTTCTCTTTAAACGCTCACGATAGACAGAGAAAAGTTCAGATTTCATATCTAATCGCTCACGGAGAGCTTTTACCTGAGTCTCTCCGCTGAGAGACATTTCAGTTACGATTTTTTTATCCAGATCGGATAATTCCGACCATATTTTACTGTATACATATTCATCCAGATATTGGTCATATTCCGGCAAAATCTGTTCCAAAGTCTTTTTATCGCGATTTTCCCAGTAGAGATAACCAAGTACCTGAAAGGCAAAAGGATAGCCTTTGGTCAGTGAAGCCAGTTCTCCGGCAGCATCTATATCCAGAGAAAAGATATCCATATATTGTTTGCGGATAGCGGTATAATTGAGTGGCTCCAGGATTAATTTGGGTGCACGGTATAAAAAGGTCAGTACTTTATCATTTTGAAGATTATAAATATTTTCATATAATCCCGTCATCAGTAAAAAGATGGGATAGTCGTTTCGTAAAAAAATCTGAAAGGAGCTTGCAAAGATTCGGATATATTCGGAATTCGTCACTTCATCAACGCTGATCAGCAACCTTTTTTCACTTTTCTGGATATATTTCAACATGAGTTCCAGAGCGTTTTCGATATCCGTGACCGGAGCAGCGTTTTCAATGGATACTCCCAGACCAAAAGCAGAAAAGTCAAGTTTTGCATTAATGAACAGCGTGTGTAATTCGGGAATGCTGTAGATTTTTGCAGCAAGACTTTGCAGTAAATCTCTGGTAGGATTCAGTTCCACAACGATCCAGTCTTCTCTTTTTCGTAATTCCGAAGCAATATTTGTCATCATTACAGTCTTGCCAGAGCCACGGACACCGGTGATCATGTAGATCTGATTGGATGGAATCTCGGCACAAAAGCTTTCCAGAATTTGGTTTGTTTCCGTGAGACGGGAGATATATTGCAACGGTTTTTTTCCAAAAGATAACGTAAACGGATTGGTACTCATAATGAAAACCTCCTTTTCTTATATTAGTTTATATAACTTTTAAAATCTTATATAACTTTATATAAGTGTATATAACTTTGTAATTATTATATAAGTTTATATAACTTTTGGCAAGAGATATTGCGGCTATGGGAAATGAATACAGAAGGAAAATGTAAACGCTTACTCTTCCTAAATAGACATTTCATGAGAAAATGTGCATATTTTATAAAAAATAAATGTTGCGCAAAAATATTAGCTAAAAATTGCTCAAAAAATATATGAATAACTCCCAAAAACATTCAAAATACACAAAAATGGTTTACTAATGTGAAGCGATAGTGCTAATATATAGTACATAGTGTTGTAAGAGCTTACAAATATAATCGTTTATAACACATGCTAAGTGGAGGTATGGGAATGTTAGGCAGGAGAGGAAGAAAAGAGAGAAAACGACTGATGGCATTGCTTCTTGCAGGAGCCATGGTGCTGTCGGGAATGGGAATCAGCCCCATCTCTGTACAGGCAGAGGAAACGGAACCTGTGGTAGAACAGGTAAGTGAGACGGTTTCTGACGGAAATGCGGAAACAGCCAGAGAAGTGTTGGGAGAGGAAGAAGGTATTGCGGCAGCTTCGACAACACAGGATGCGAATGCAGCAATGGCTGTTGTGCAGAGTGGAACGGAAAAAGACCTGTATGAATTGGATCTGAGCAAGGGTCTGACAGCAGGAACAACGTATGATGGCGGAATTTCTGTACTTGAAACTATGAGTTTTAAATCTGGTTTAGCTAGTTTAGATGGGGTAAAGTATACAGGATGTGTACAGGGAGATAATTCGCCTAACCCGAATAAAGGAAAAATTCCTACCAGTGGTGCTGCAGTAAAACTGGAGGCGGAAAAAGATGGCAGAATCAAAGTTGTATTTAAAGCAAAAGGCAAAGATATTTATTTTTTGCAGGATGTAGATGGCAAGCCCCAAGGGATTGAGACCTTTAAGGCGGGAGCAGACCTGATTGCCAAAACTTATGAGGTGGAAAAAGGGGGCACTTATTATTTATATGCAAGTGGTAGTAAGATTATGATCTATGCTCTGACCGTAGATTACAGATCTTCCGTAAACTGGGATGACATAGCAGCTCCCGTTCTGGGAACACCTTTTGTCAAGGACGGAACCATCACCGTTCCGTACACTGCACAGATCGGTGGAATCTATGCAAAATCTTTGGAAGTGACGATGTATGATGCTGATGGTAATGCGGTGGAGACAAAATCCGTTACTGCACAGGGAACCTCTGGAAATGCAGAGTTCCAGCCTACAGCGTCTGGCACTTACAGCTTTGAAGCAAAACTGATAGGAGAAGGCGAGAATACAAAAGCAAGTAATAAGACAACAGCAGTAGAATTTGTATTACCTATGGCAACGCCGAAGGGCTTAAATGCTGAGAATAAGGGACACGGCAATGTGAAACTGACCTGGCAGGCAGTTGCCGAAGCAGAGAGCTACAAGGTATCTGTGGACGGCACGGTTGTTGAAGAAGGAGTGACTGCATTGGCTCAGACGATCGAAGGATTGACGGTAGGTCAGGAATATACATTTCAGGTAGCTGCAGTCAGAGGAGAAAATGTATCCACTCCGGCGGAAGTAAAACTGACAATCACTGAAGATGCAGTGAAGACCTGGAATTTTGCAGCATTTGGTCAGGGCGTTGACAACAAAACAGCGAATAACGGTTATAGTGGAAGCCTGGATACAGGTGATTTGAAGATCTGGGAGAAGAACAGCAAAGGAAAGCTGGTAGCAGCTTCAACGGATGGTCTGGCATTCTACTACACCACGATTGATCCGGCAACAGAGAACTTTACGTTATCTGCAGATATTACGGTGGACGAATGGACATACACCAACGGACAGGAAGGCTTTGGCCTTATGGCAGCTGACCGTGTGGGTGAGAATGGAGATTCCGGTATTTTCTGGAACAATTCCTATATGCTGAGTGCTACAAAGGTGGAATATCTCTGGGATGCCACAGAAGGCAAGGTATCTGATGCCGGAGACAAATACACCATGAAACTTGGTATCGGTTCCCAGGAAAAAATAGGTGTAACACCGGAAAATATGAACGACAGTCCTACAGATCAGGGCTTCCGGTCTACCATGACTACTCTGGAGACCAGTGCTGCAAACAGCGGAAACGGCGCGGGAACTTATAACATAGTAGGCAAATATACCAATTCTGCAGAAGCTGTGAAGGATATTACGGATCTGAACGTGCAGACCACTTTCCACATGACTTTGCAGAGAAACAATACCGGTTATTTCCTGAGCTATACCAATGTGGAAACCGGTGAGACCGTAACCAATAAATACTATCACGGCAAAGACGGAGACGAACTGACCAGATTGGATGCAGAGAACATCTATGTAGGTTTCTTCGCTTCCAGAACTGCAACCATCAGCGTTGCCAATGCAGTGCTGACAACAATCGATCCGGCCAAAGATGCTCCGGCAGAATCCAGACCGGTCACTTATGTAACACCGAATTATACGATTGATTCTGCTTCTGTAGCCAACAGTGCGGATTACGAACTGGTATATTACGGTAATGCGGACGGAACATTGAAAATTACCAACAGTGACAATGAAACCGTATTGTCAGATGCGGGTGTAAAGGCAAATACCAAGGTATATACCCATACGACACTGAAAAGCGGAAGCAACGTTTTCCATGTAGAGTTTACCCCGAATGCGGATTACAGACCTTCAGAGTATTCTCTGTTGAGTAGCTATGATACAGTAACATTTGACTTTACAGTAAATTATAATGTAAAGGGTAGAACGGTTATTTATGCTGCTCCTGAGGGAAGAAGTACGGGAAGCGGTACCAACAGTGATCCTGTGGATATTTATACCGCAGTGAAGAGCGTGGCTCCGGGCCAGATGATCGTGTTGAAGGGCGGTACTTATGCACTGGATAAGACGGTGACGATAGACAGAGGTGTCAGTGGAACTACAGATGCCAGAATCTATATGATTGCCGATCCGGACAGCGCTTCTCGTCCGGTACTGAATTTCCAGAGAAAATGTGCAGGTATGATCCTGGCAGGTGATTACTGGTATTTCCAGGGATTTGATGTAACAGGTTCTGCTAATTCCCTCAAGGGTATTCAGGTATCCGGCAGTCACAATACACTGGATGATATTATGGCATATAGAAACGGCAATACTGGTATTCAGATCAGCCGTTACAAGAGCACAGACGGAAGAAGCGACTGGCCTTCCTATAACCTGATCCTGAACTGTACTTCATATCTGAACGCAGATGCGGGATATGAGGATGCAGACGGATTTGCAGCTAAGCTGACGATTGGTGAGGGTAATGTATTTGACGGATGTATCGCAGCTTACAATGCCGATGACGGTTGGGATCTGTTCGCCAAGGTAGAGACCGGAGCTATCGGTCAGGTGGTCATTCAGAACTGCGTGGCATTCAAGAACGGTTATGTACTGGATGAGAACGGACAGGAAGTAGATGCCGGTAACGGTAACGGCTTCAAGATGGGTGGTTCCAGCATCAGCGGACATCATATTTTGCGCAACAGTGTATCATTCGGCAATAAGGCAAAGGGTATTGATTCCAACAGCTGTCCGGATATTGAGGCATATTCTTCTACCAGTTATAACAATGAGTCCTTTAACGTGGCATTCTATACAAATGACGCAAAGAATACTGCATTTATAGCAAAAGGAATCCTGTCCTTTAAGGATAGCAGCAATGCAGCAGGGCAGACGGTTGCAGAACAGTTCAAACCGAAAGGGACTCAGGAGACCAGTGCCTACGAAAATGCAATGAACTATTATTGGAGAGGCGAAAACTCTACCAACAGTGAAGGAATAGCAGCTACAGCAGAATGGTTCCAGAACATGGATATGAACAGTGCAATCCACGGAGGCATTCGCAGAAATACGGACGGTACCATCAATATGAACGGTTTCCTGGCAGTGACTTCCGCAGTACCAGCAGGTGTTGGAGCCAGAATGACCGGAACCCCTTCTGCTGTATTTACGGTAGCGGCAGATGTGGTGAACAACGATGATGACGATGACGATGATGATGACAACAGCGGTTCCTCTGCAGCACCTGCAGTAGACTGGAACGATGTCAGCAACTCTGTACAGGATAAGGTGGCAGAGATGATGAAAAATCCTGCTATTGCAAGTGTCAACATGAACTTTGTATGCAGCGGTGAAGTCAAGGTGCCTCAGAATGTACTGAATACCATTAAAGGTACGAAGCTGACGGTGGCATTTCACGGCGGAAACGGTGTGGCACTGAGCATCAGTGGACAGGATCTGAAGAATAAAGATCTGTCAAAGATTCAGAATATTGATCTGACAGTAGACCAGACGAGCAACACAATCCCGGCAAATGTGGTATCCGCAAAGTCCGGAACCGTGAACAGACAGCTGGGTATCCGAGATACCGGCAGCTTCGGAGTGAATGTCAACATTCATGTAAATGTAGGCAAGGACAATTCCGGCAAGAGTGCAAACCTGTATCGCTATAATACAGAGAAGGGACGCCTGGAGTATTGCGGATCCTTTACCGTAACTTCCACCGGACAGTCCATGTTCGCATTGAAGCGCGGCGGCAATTATCTGGTAACTGTTACTGACCGCAGACCTTCCGAGAGCATCTGGTATACAGAGGGCGGTTATACGGTAAAGAGTGGTGATACGCTTTCCAGGATCGCTAAGAGAAATCACATGACTCTGGCACAGTTGCTTCGCAGAAATGTACAGATTACAAACCAGAATGTGATCAGAGTTGGTCAGAAACTGAATCTGGACTGATCGTAAAAACTGTAAGAGATAGAGAAAAAGGATAAGACGGGAAACTGAAAAACGAGAAAACGGATGGCTTGGGAGGGCCATCCGTTTTTTGTGTATACGATGAGTCGGCCTACTCGATTGGAAATATTTTATTGCACCTGATTGGGGCTCTTCTTTCCACTTTCGAAATCCAGAGCATTCTGCAAGGTAGTCTCTGCAATGGCTTCCAGTGCTTCTTTTGTGAAAAATCCCTGATGGGATGTGATCATGACATTGGGGAAGGACAAAAGCCTTGCGGTGGTAGAATGCTCCAGAATCTCGTCGGAACGATCCTCGAAGACGTTTTTCGTCTCTTCTTCATAGACATCCAGACCGACCCCGGCGAACTTGTGCAGGCGGATGCCCTCGATAAGATCCTCGGTCTTGACCAGAGCACCCCGGGAAGTGTTTACCAGAATGACGCCATCCTTCATTTTCTTGATGGTGTCAAGCTGGATCAGGTGGTAGGTGGAATCCATCAGCGGGCAGTGAAGGGAGATCAGATCACTTTGTGCCAGTAATTCGTCTAAGGTCACATAGGTGACAAAATCTTTCAGATCCGGGTTCTCGTAGACATCGTAGGCGATGACTTTCATGCCGAAACCGTTACAGATCCGGCACATAGCTGCACCGATCCGGCCGGTTCCGATGATTCCGGCAATCTTACCATAGAAATTGAAGCCCATGAGTCCGGCGAGGCTGAAATCATTTTCCCGGACCTTGTTATAGGCTTTGTATAAGCGGCGGTTGCAGGCCAGAGCCAGAGCCATGGCATGCTCTGCGACAGCTTCCGGAGAATAACCGGGGACACGCATGACACATATGTCATATGCAGCTGCCTTTTCCAGATCCACGTTGTTGTATCCTGCGCAACGCAGCAGGACCAGACGGACACCTTTTTCGTGGAGAATTTTTAATGTGGCTTCGCTCACATTGGAGCTGACGAAAGCACAGACGGCATCGAAGCCGTCAGCCAGAGCAGCAGTGCGGGGATCCAGATCCGGTCGGATGTATTCGATCTGGATGCCGGGATATTTTGCCAGAGTTGCCTCGAAAGATTCTTTATCATAGCTTTTGGTATCATAAAATAATATTTTCATAACAGTCCTCCTCGGGTTGATTTTTATAGTATGTGTATCGTTATTTTTAATCATACCCAGATTTGGCTTTACTATAGCTCAAAATATGGGAATTGTCTATCATATTTAAAAAAGTGAAATCGAGAAAAATTATAAAAATGATGCAGATATGATGCAATCGGCAGATATACTGGCATCAGGAGGCGAGGATTATGAAAAAAATATTTTTTGCAGCAGTATTTGCAGGAGCACTGTTAGGTTTTACATCCTGCGGAAACCGGGAGATGGTGACGGGTCCGGAGATGGAGACAGTTATAGACAGCATCAAGGAGACACAGAGCGGTCAGACGACGGCCGGGACTGAGGAGACTGCGGAAGTGCCCACACAGACGGAACCGACAGAAGGCCAGAGTGAAATACAGGGAAGTGAATGGGTGCAGTTTACCACAGAGGATCACGAGGGTAGCAGTGATCCCGAAGACAAGACCAGAAGTTATACCTATTACTATCCAACAGTTACAGTGACGATTCCGGGCAATGAGACGGTGCAGATGAAGATTCAGAAAGAGCTGGATGAATATGTAGACAGTTTTGTAGAAGGAATCAAGAACGGGGAGTTTGGTACACTTTATGAGGATATGCCGGTGTATGAGCAGAGCTATGAGGATCTTACTTTCCATGTGATCCGCGCGGATGATAAGGTGATCAGCCTGTCGTGGGGGCTGGAAGGGTATGATCAGGGGGCTCATGGATGGTATACTTTGTACTATATGAACTATTATACGCAGACCGGAGAGAGAATTACTTTTGACAGTCTGGGGAGCGGATTCCGCGACAAAGCACTGGAACTGGTGACAGCAAAGGCAGCGGAAATGCAGGCAAAGGAGGACTGCTTCTTTAACGATTACGAGAAGAGTATCAAACTGGTGGTGTTGGATGGTACGGAAGATTTGAATGCTATCTATCAGGAAATTTATGGGCCGGACATTGCAGGTACGGATAATGGCCCCGCAGACCCTACATTCTACATTACAGAGGACGGCTTTGTATTTGAATCCGGCCAGTATGTATTACAGTCCTATGCAGTTGGAATTGTTGACTTTGAGATTCCGGCAGCAGACTTCGGGGATGATCTCACAGCAGATATTTTTTAATGGAGCACAGGATGCTGGCGGGTATATTTGCAAAATATAGGACTTTACATGGGCGGGCACCATGTATATAATAAGAACATCGGGAATGAGGTTCTCCCGGAAGCACAGGCTTCGAACCGCCGGAATTTGAACATACGAATTCGATTTGGCTGATGACTTCTGCAGAATATGCAGGGGACACCAGCCTTTTTTGTTGGAATTCAAAATGTCCTGCTGCGAGAAAACGGAGGAATTTTTATGCTTACATCACTGGGACTGATCTTTTTACTGGGATTACTCATGGCGGCGGTCTGCCAGAGGATTCACCTGCCCCGTATTATCGGAATGCTGCTTACGGGTATTATTCTGGGACCTTATGTGTTGGATCTGCTGGATGTGTCAATCCTGAATATCTCATCGGAACTGCGGCAGATCGCGCTGATCATCATTTTATTGAAGGCCGGATTATCATTGGATCTGAAGGATCTGAAAAAAGTGGGCCGCTCCGCAGTCATGCTGGCTTGTGTTCCTGCCACTTGCGAACTGTTGGCTTTTGTGATATTTGCACCCATGATCCTTAACATCAGCAGAGTGGATGCAGCGGTCATGGGAGCAGTTCTGGCAGCAGTGTCACCTGCGGTTGTGGTGCCGCGGATGGTACATCTTATGGAAAGTGGCTATGGTACGGAGAAAAGCATTCCGCAGATGATTCTGGCTGGGGCATCCTGTGATGACATCTATGTCATAGTATTGTTTTCCACTTTTGTTGGAATGGCACAGGGTGGACAGGTCAATGCCCTGGATTTTGTGAATATCCCGGTATCGATCCTGACGGGTGTGTTGTTCGGTGCATTGGTGGGTTGGCTGCTGGGGCAGCTTTTTGAACTGTTGTACCGAAAGGGCAGTTATGTGCGCAACAGCATGAAAGTTATTATCATCATGGGTTTGTCCTTCTTATTAATGGCTTTGGAAACCCTGTTAAAGGGGACCGTGGCGTTCTCCGGCCTGTTGGCGGTGGTGAGCATGGCCTGCGCGCTGAAAATACGGGCACCTAGGGAAGTCACCGGCAGACTGTCTGCTAAATTCGGTAAACTGTGGCTGGCAGCGGAGGTAGTGCTGTTCGTGCTGGTGGGCGCGGCAGTGGATATCCGCTATACTATGGAAGCCGGACTGACAGCCATAGGAATGATCCTGTTGGCATTGATATTCCGCTCCATTGGCGTGACACTGTGCCTGTTAGGAACGAATCTGAATAAGAAGGAGCGTCTGTTCTGCATGATCGCTTATTTACCGAAGGCTACGGTGCAGGCCGCCATCGGTTCCGTGCCCCTGGCCATGGGATTGCCCTGTGGCAAGATCGTTCTGTCCGTGGCTGTGCTGGCCATCCTTATCACAGCCCCGCTGGGAGCACTGGGAATGGATGCCACATACCGGAAGCTGCTTCAGAAAAATGGAGAAAATAATATCATTTGACAGCCATCCGATACGTGATCGAGTCCCGGAAGGAAGCCGCAAAAACGTCCACAACATCTACACCATAAGAACCGCAGGCACGCTCTCGCTCTGGCGCAGAACGTAGCGGTACATAATTGACCCCAATACGGTCAATAAGTACCGACGTCTGCTTACGGCCTGCTTGTCCTTATGGTGTAGATGTTGTAGCGCAAACTACGAATATCCAATGCAAAACCCCGGCAGCTACAACAACTGCCGGGGTTTTAAGGAGGATAGAAATCACTTTAAACTATGTTTATTAGAACTGTTAACCCATGGTAATGACTACATCGTATGCTTCCTTGCCCTTTTCGTAAGGAATAATGTGTCCGTCTACTGCCTTGCCG
>ENA-OPFG01001797-OPFG01001797.1-human-gut-metagenome-genome-assembly--contig:-NODE-1797-length-10453-cov-4.215715_pt1 | contig 10453 bp, 9 predicted proteins | sample MGYA00241304_ERZ501542 | MGnify/ENA primary metagenome ERZ501542 (study PRJEB25962, sample SAMEA2042427) | human gut metagenome | biome: human gut; feature: human-associated habitat; material: faeces...
TCGCTGTCTTCACTATGCCTATGCGCGGCTCATTGCTCGCGTAACTTTCCATTTAGTTACCGCACTCTACGCTGATGCGGTTGAAGATCGCCATGATCTCCTCGGTGTTGATGGTCTTCTTCTCTTCTCCGGCTTTGTCGAGGATGGCTTTTCCTTCGTGCATCATGATCAGGCGGTTACCGTATTCCACGGCATAGCGCAGATTGTGGGTGACCATAATAGTGGTCACTTTCTTCTCCTTTACGACCTGATCGGTGAGCTCCATGATGATCTCCGCAGTCTTGGGATCCAGCGCAGCGGTATGCTCATCCAGAATGAGGAAATCAATCGGTGTCATGGTAGCCATGAGCAGCGCCAGTGCCTGTCTCTGTCCTCCGGAGAGGGAGCCGACCTGCACACCCATCTTATCTTCCAGTCCCAGATTTAAGGGACGTAACATCTCGCGATACTCTTCCAGCTTTGCTTTATTCACACCACGTCCCAGGTTATAAGGCTTGCCCTTATTCTCCGCAATGGACATGTTCTCTAAAATCGTCATGCCGGGGCAGGTTCCCTTGGAAGGATCCTGATAGACTCTGCCGATCCGACGCTGACGAATATAATCCTTCTGTCTCGTAATATCTTCTCCGTGGATCAGGATCTTGCCGCTGTCCACCGCAATGCTTCCACAGATGATGTTCAGCATGGAAGTCTTACCGGAACCGTTGCTTCCTACAACGGATACGAATTCTCCGTCCTTTACCGTAAGGTTGAAATCCTTGAACAGGCACAGCTCGTTGACCGAACCGGGATTGTAATTCTTGTTGATATTGATAAGTTCTAGCATGCTTTCACCTTCTTTCTGTCCATGCTGACCACCAGAATGATCAGGAACAGGACTGCTGTGATCAGCTTGATGGCATTAGGGCTGATACCTGCGAACATGGCTACTGCCACACATGCCTTATACAGAATGGATCCCACCACAACACTGCTGGTCACACGGAAAAATGTTACCTTCTTGAACAGGCTGGTGCCGATGATAACACTGGCAAGACCAATGACTACCGCACCGGTTCCGATAGAGATCTCAAAGCTTCTCTGCTGCTGTGCATAGATGCAGCCGCTTAAGGATACCAGGCCGTTGGCAATAGACAGACCCACGATCTTCACCAGTCCTTTGTCCACGCCGAGGCTGGTAACGATGGTATCATTGTCACCTACGGCACGAAGTAAAAATCCGGACTTGGTGCTCATGTACCAGTCTAACAGATATTTTGCTACCATGGTGATCAGGAAAATAATGATCACATTTTTGAAATTTACCAAAAAGCCCGGGGTAATACTGTTCACAAAGCTGTTGTTGAAAATATTTTGCTTATCAAAAATAGCTACATAGCCGGAGCCTGCCACCCACAGATTGATGGTATACAGACCGGTCATCATAATGATACCGGAAAGCAGGTCTCTTACTTTCAACTTCACATGGATCAATCCGGTACAGATTCCTACCAGTGCTCCGCCTAAGAATGCAATGGGAAGGGTGAGGATTGCCGGGACGCCGAAACCGTTGATCAGACGCACAGTGATGGCAGCCCCAAAGGGGAAGCTGCCATCGACCGTAAGATCCGGGAAATCCAGTATTTTATAGGTAATGTAGACACCCAGTGCCAGGATGCCGTAGATCATTCCTTGTTCCAGTACGCTTAATAATAACGCCATATTTTTCTCCATTCTTAAAATCCTGTATATCCGGATTACTCTATTATTTTCTGCCTGTCGGCAGCTATTTCCTGATTACTGTACTACGATCTCATCAAAGGACTGGTAAGCATCGGTCTTGTAATTCTCGGGAAGTTCCAGGTTGATCTTCTCTGCTGCTGCAAAGTTCACATACAGGCTGGGCTCGGAGATTACTTCGAAATTCAGTTCAGAAGCTTCTGCCTCTCCCTTCAGGACTCTTGCTGCCATCTTACCGGTCTGCTTGCCGAGTTCGATGTATTCCAGACCCATGGATGCCACGCAGCCTGCCTTAACCTGCTCTACCTCAGAACCGAATACCGGGATGCCTGCTTTATTCGCTTCATCCAGTACGGTCTGCAATGCACTTACTACGGTATTATCGGTCAGGTTGGTAATGCAGTCTACCTTGGATGCGACATCCGCTGCTGCCAGAGCCACCTCAGACATTGCGGTAACACCGCTGTCCACGATCTCGAATCCGTAGTTACCTGCCAGAGCCTTGTACTCTGCGATGGTGCTGATGGAGTTTGCTTCGCTGGTGGTGTAGATGATACCGATGGTCTTCGCTTCAGGAAGTACCTCACGGATCATTTTCAACTGTGCATCTACTGCCAGTGCATCGGAAGTACCGGTGATGTTGCCTACGGGAGTACCATCCTCATTGGCCAGACCTGCTTCCACAGGATCAGATACTGCAGTGTAGATCACGGGAATATCTGTATTCATTGTAGCATTGTATGCTGCCATAGCGCAAGGAGTTGCGATAGCACAGATCATATCTACTTTCTTACTTACGAAGTTGCTGGCGGTCATGGCGGAAGTTCCGTTGTCTGCCTGTGCATTGACATATTCGATCGTCAGGTTCTCACCCTCTACAATACCTTCCTCTGCCAGCCCCTGAATAAATCCTTCACGACAGTTGTCCAGGGAACCATGTACGGCGTACTGCATGATACCAATGGTGTAATTGTCCTTGCCTGCGGTGCTGCCACATCCGGTGAGGGCACCCATTGCCATAACTGCGGTTAATACTGCTGCCAAAATTCTCTTCTTCATAATCTTATTCCTCGCTTTCTGTACGTCCTGCGTACCATGATATGCAGCGCATACCATAAAATAGTTTGCTCATAAGATTACTGAACCTTTCACTGTCATGAAAGCCAGATGCTTTCGCATCTGTACCCACATTCGTATTGCATACAAGCGTCATGTGGATTGAAAGACTTTCATAACAAAAAACCGCCTCAAATGTATATTGCTATACACTTGAGACGGTAATAAGCTCTTGCTCATCATCGTGGTGCCACTCAATTTGACAATTCCTGCGAATTGTGTCCACTCTCTCTGGATACTATCATATCCATCGGCTTGATAACGGGTCCGAATCCCGCTGACGCCTAAAACTGATCTGTTCTCGGGCCAGCCTCGGAAGTCCATTCGGCGAAAGTTCCTTTACCGTGATCCCACCATCCACGGCTCTCTGTAAAATTCCCTAAGGCTTACTACTCTTCCTCACAGGTTTGGTAAACTTATGAATGTTGTTTATGTGTCTAAGAATAATCTTTCTTTTCTGTTTTGTCAATACTGTTTTTAGAAAATTTGCAAATTTGCGAAATAGTCCTGTTTCCTCACGTTTCCTTACGAATTCCGCAAAACAGATATTTTCTGACTGCGAAAAGTCCTGCGATCGCTCCTACACCGATAATTGTTTCTGTTGTCGACAAATGTTCCACAATCATTTGTCTGGATATCGCAAACAACAGAATCTCTATGATTGTCTCCGGCGTGTGGGTATAGAGCATTTTTACAAACTCGATCCCGATTGCCAGCGTCATCGCACTTTCCACATAATACATGACTTCCATCTGCTGCGACCACAGCTGTGGCACGCTCTGTGTGATGAGACGCACGGTCAGCGCAACCACCACCAACAGCAAAAATACTGACAATACCAGTTCTACATAGGACGTCATTTTCTGCATGATTTTTTGTAATGTCATTTTCTTATTCTTCCCTCTCTGTGTTCAGTCTTTGCAAAAAGTCTTAGTTATCAGGGCTTTAATAGAACGGGAACATCAAAGGCATGAGAAAAATGGTCATCATTGCAAGAATCAATGCCAACGGGGCTCCACATTTCAGATAATCTTTAAAAGTGTATCCACCCGGTTCCATGATCATGATCTGGCATGGTGCAGCCATAGGAGTCATGATGGAAATACAGCTTGCAGTAAGAACTCCAACTACTGCAGCCCGCGGATCTATTCCCATCTTAAGACATGCTGAAGTAACCAGTGGAATGAAAATAGTCAATGTCGCCAGATTCGACATAACCTGTGTAAGCAGAAACGGAATCGTAAAAAATACCGCCATCATAACATACGGATTTGTGGTATCGCCTACCATCTTAATCATATAATCCGCCACCAGGTCGCCAACACCGGTTACTTTAATGGCATCGGAAAGTGTTAATACTCCGGCAAACAGAAAAATGGTCGGCTGATGAATCGCTCCTAATGCTTCTTTTTCAGAGAGCACACCTGTAAGCACCAGCAGAACAGCTCCTATACATGCAATCAGGTACATTTTGATACCTATTATATTTTCAAAAAGCATTAAGATAATTGTTGTAAGAACAATAATCAATGCAATTTTTTCTTTCAATGGACTTAATTTTGTCGAATTTTCCCTGTTATGTATATTATCATCAAACTTACTGTTATCTATATCCGGCATCAATTTATGTCCGAGGAATACCATATAAGCAATGGCCACAATCAGCAGTGGAATCCTTGCAATCGTAAAGTCCCATACCTGTAAAGAATGAGGAGCCCCGTCTTTCATCATGATATCATTCCAGGTCATATTACTCGCACCCTGTCCGAGAAAAGTCATGGAAGTGGCAATGTTTGCACAGGCCATGGCCGGGAACAAAAGCTTGCTGCGGCTGGTTCCGATATCATTGGCAATTTCAATCAGAAGCGGAATCATAATAGCTGCTGTGGCAGTCGCATTTGTAATGCAGGCCAGCAGTGCTGCAGCCAGACAGGATAACAAAATCAGCATACGCGGATTCTCTTTATAACGAATTACAAGATTCTGCGCATGATCGATCAGCTTTGTCTTAGTAAGTCCTGCACCAATGACAAACATGGCAACAAACATGATAACGTTTGTATTGATAAATCCGCTGAATGCCTCTGCCGGAGTTCTGATTCCGGTAAGGACAAGTGCAAGGATAATTCCGGAGGAAATGACAGAAAAAGGAACTTTACCAGTTGCAAATGCGATAATCGTTATCAATAGAATAATTAATGTAATATGCATAGATGTCATATTTGTCTCCCTTTATCTTTACTCCAACAAAGAGCTGTAATTGCCATATTTTTAAATACAACAATCCAGCTCTCAGAATAATATTAACTAGTTATTTCTTTTTACTTATTTGATAAAGCCAACCTGCTTGCTGATGATCTCGATCTGTTCGTCCTTTTTCTTGTTGTATTCCACTTTCTTCTCTTCAAAGTAGTTTTTGCCATAAGAGTCAATGGACACGATCAACGGTCCGAACTCTTTTACATGACAATGCCACAGGGTCTCAGGCATTCCCAGATCTTTCCACTGTGCTTCTACGATTTCTTCTACCTCAACAGCTGCCACTACGGCATTACCGGCAGGAAATACGCAATGGATCGCGCCGAAATCTTTGCAGGCTCTCTCGGTATTTTCCTTCATACCACCTTTTCCAACGATAACACGGACACCGGTGGTCTCTACGAATTCATATTCAAATTTTTCCATTCTCATGGAAGTGGTGGGACCTACGGATACCATTTCGTATTTTTCATCTCCCAGAGGGCGGATGATGGGACCTGCATGCAGAATTGCTGCATCTCTGACGTCCACGGGGATCTCTCTGCCTTCCTCTACGACACGGCGGTGTGCCACGTCACGACAAGTTGTGATGTCACCTGTCAGGTATACGATGTCACCGATATGAATATCTTTCAGATCCTCTGCGGATATGGGTGTTACCAGAATTTTCTTACCATCTTTTATTTCTACTGCCATTGTTGTTCTCTCCCTTCTGAATTAGTTCTCTTCCTTGTATTCGAATCCCGTGTGGGTATCTACGGTAAAGTTCAGGTCTTTATCAAATACGATATGACCTCTTCTGTGGCTCCAGCAGCCAACGTTTACAGCGACACCGATAGCGGACGGATGACGTGCGGTATTCTCAATATTGACGCCCATGACAGAATAGTGACCGCCCATACCCTGAGGTCCGAGACCGATGGCATTGATACCATCTTCCAACAGCTTCTCCATCTTGGCTGCGTTGGCATTATCATTATGGGAACCGACAGGTCTCATCAGTGCTTTCTTCGAATTCAGCGCTGCGGTCTCTACGGAAGTACCTACGCCGACACCTACCAGCAGGGGAGGGCAGGCATTTAATCCATAAGTAGTCATACGATCCAACACGAATTTGGTCACACCTTCATAACCTTCACCGGGCATCAGAACCGTGGCATTACCGGGAAGTGTGCATCCGCCACCGGCCATATAGGTGTAGATTTCACACTGATCGGAGTTGGGAACGATATCCCACCATACGGTAGGTGTTCCTTTTCCTACGTTTTTACCGGTATTATACTCATCGAAGGTTTCTACGGAATTGTGACGTAACGGAGTGGCAAACGTAGCCTGTACCACGGCATCCTTCAGCAATGCCTCCAGATTATCGATGAGAGGGAACTTTGTACCGCATTTTACCCAGAACTGTAATACGCCGGTATCCTGACAGGAAGGACGGTTCAGCTTCAGAGCCAGTTCCTGGTTTCGGAACATGGTATCGTAGATAACCTTGGTCATAGGAGTATCCTCTTTGTCTCTCAGTTCCTGCAATTTTGCAATGACATCATCCGGCAGCTTCTTCGCAGTAAATCCTACGAACTGCGCCATAATATCTGTCAGTTTTTTTACCTGTGCTTCATTTGACATATTTTTTTCCTCCAAATTATCATTTATTTAAATATAAAATATTTAGCATATTATTATGGATAATAATTTTACCCTTACGGATAATAGTTTTACCCTTACGGGTAAAATGGAAAGGCAATCGGCAGTATGATCATGCTGACTACGGTAGCAATAGCGATCAGCGGCATTCCGGCTTTTACATAATCAATAAATTTATAATTGCCGGCACCTAACACCATTGTATTAGCAGGCATACCAATGGGTGTTGCATAGGCACATGACCCTCCGATGACACATGCCATCAGAACCGCTCTGGGATCTGCTCCCATCCCCTGTGCAATTGAGACACAGATTGGTGCCATGAGTGCTGTGGTTGCAGTATTTGACATGAAGTTCGTCATGATACAGCACAGAATAAATACCACGAAAGTAAACAGTACCGGGGACGGATTTGCTCCTAATGCTCCAATCACCTTGTCTGCGATCATTTCTCCTGCACCGGTAACTTCCAGTGCCTTTGCCAGAGATAAGGTACCTCCGAACAGGAAAATGGTCTTCAGATCAATGGATTTCAGAGCATCCTTTTCAGAAATAACTCCGGTAAGGATCAGCAGAATTGCGCCTACACAACCTGTGATACAAAGTTTTACGCCAATCTCTTCCTCAAAGATCATACCGATCAGTGTAACGATCAGAATCACCAAGGACAATACCTTTTTCCACTTTGGAACCTTGCTGAAATCCTTTGTTTCATCAAAGATGGAATCTTCAATATCCACGGTATCATGATGTGGCAAGATGTTAAATCCGATGGTTGCATAAAAGAGAATGCCTGCAATCAGGATAGGCAGACCTACAATTGCATACTCGAAGAATCCGAATTTCAATCCCAGTGGTTCCAGTGCAGATTGTGCGATCATATTGCCGGGAGCTCCAATCAGGGAAAGATTCCCTCCCATTGCTGCGGCAAATACCAACGGCATTAGAAGCCTGGATCTCTTATAGCCCGATTTTGCTGCAATTCCGATGACCACTGGGATCAAAACCGCTGCCGTACCGGTGTTGGAGAGAAATCCACTCATGCCTCCCACAATCACCATGATGGCCACGATCAGACCTCGCTCTGTTTTTGCAAACTTTGTTACCAGACTGCCGATCTCATTGGCCATGCCGGTCTCAAACAGTGCGCCGCCCACGATGAACATAGCAACAAACAGAATCACGTTACTGTTGATAAATCCACTAAAAGCATCACCTACGCTAAGGACACCGGTAACCACAAGCCCGATGCAGACGACCATGGATGTCAATCCCAAAGGAATCTTCTCTGTGACAAACAGGAGAATGGCAAATGCCAGAAAAATTAGTGTAATGGTTGCAGGACTCATAAAATACCTCCCAGTCTCTCTTCTGTTGGTAAAAAAGTGACATGGCCGTGTCTGTTTTCTTTGTATCTACAATATATCTCTTTTTTAGTATAATGTACATTTCATATACTTGACGTCAGCATAGTTTTAAACTATGCTGAATTCGTGAAGTTATTTTCCGAAGAACGGAGGTTTTCTATTATGACTCTGACGCAACTGGAGTATTTTTGTATGGTATGCCGTTATCACAGTATTACAAGAGCTGCGGATGCCCTCTACGTCTCACAGCCCACAATATCCACCTCAATTCGTGACCTCGAAAAGGAATTTCATTTAAAGCTTTTTAATCATGGAAAAAACAGAATTTCTCTCACCAAAGACGGAGAGGCCTTTTATCAGAAAGCAGAATATATCTTAAGACAGACACAGGAACTCTACTCAGATTTTTCAAATATTGAAGAGAACCGCCATCCGCTGCGGATCGGAATTCCTCCTATGATCAGTACCGTATTTTTCCCAAGGGTTACGGATCAGTTTCAGGAACAGTACAATATTCCGATCCAGCTTCTGGAATATGGTTCTATCCGCGCCCGCACTCTGGTAGATAACGAGCAATTAGATGTAGCAATGGCAAATATGGATTTTTATAATCTGGATAAGTACAATAGTTACGTCATGATGGAAGATCGTTATGTCTATTGCGTCTCCAGAACCCATCGGTATGCCGGTGAAAAAGGAATCACCATGGAAATGTTAAAAGATGAACCCATTATTTTATTTAATACAGATTCTGTCCAGACACAGACTGTAATCACACGACTGCGTTCTGCGGGAATTACACCAAATGTCCATATGTATTGCAGCCAGTTAGTCACTGTCCTCAATTTTGTCCGCGGTGGTAAATGTGGTGCTTTTCTATATTCCTCTCTTGCTGCCAATCCAAGAGATTTTGTAGAAATTCCTATTACCCCGGAGATTACCAGCAAATTTGGAATTATATGGAAGAAAGGAATCTTTGTGCCTGACCAGCTGACCAAATTTGTAAATTTTGTAAAGGACTTTGATGTAACCCCCTATTTGCCCAAGTTTTCTTAACTTAATAATGGATTTTATACTGCTCATATCCGGCAGTTTTCTTCATTGTTCCTTTGATATTTCATTCTTTCTCTCCAATTTTACTTTGTCTCCGGCAGCGTGATCACTACCTTGAACAGGTCACCGTCCGTGACAATCTCCATATCGCCCTTCTGCAGCTCCGTCAGGCTCTTGGCAATGGACAGTCCCAGTCCGTTGCCCTCCATATGGCGGGATCTGTCCCCTCTGGTGAACCGCTCTTCCAGCTCCTCCGGTGACATCTCCAGCGGGTAGGCCGACATGTTCCGGAAAATGATGTTCGCATTCTGTCCGTCATGCTCTACATTCAGATAGACACGGCTTCCTGCCTGGGCATATTTGTAAATATTGTTTAACAGATTGTCGAACACCCTCCACAGATGTCTGCCATCCGCCATGACCTTCACGGTCTCCTCCGGCTGTTTTACGATGGTCTCCAGCTTTTTTTCAGAAAAGCGCTGCTCGTATTCCCCCACCGCCTGTGACAGCAGTACCGACACATCACAGACCTCCGGATGGACCTCCAGATTGCCGGTGGTAGCTTTGGATGCCTCTAACAGATCATCCAGCAGCTTTTTCAACTTCTGGGACTGACGCAGCAGGACCTCGGCATACTCCGATATATGCTGTTCTCTCTCCTGTGCAGTCTCTGTACCGGCACCGTCTCCGGTATCCTTCACATCACCGGACACTTCTTTTCCGATGAGATCCGCATAATTGATAATGGAAGTCAGCGGGGTCTTTATGTCATGGGACACATTCGTGATCAGCTCCGTCTTCAGATGTTCACTCTTCATCCTCTGCTCCACGGCTGCGGAAATTCCCTCGCCGATGCGGTTCAGATTCTCTCCGTGCTCCTTGAAAGACAATACCATATGGGAGGTATCCAGCTTATAATTCAGATCTCCGTTCGCCAATGCTTCACTGCCCTCCTGCAGTTCTTTGCACATCAATGCCACAAAAGTAATCGCACCGCACAGAATAAATTTCTCTATGGCCCAGAAAAAGAGTAATACATCTGTATTATTATAAAACAGCATTAAACCGAAAAACTCTGCCACGCAGACTGCAAGGCACAAAAGTGCTGTTCTCCATACCATAGGAATCCCAAGGATCAATTTCACAATACCGCGGAAAACTCTCTTGCAGAATCTTCCGAAGAACCGGAACACTCTGTACAGTATCGTATTCTGCCACCATTTTCCCATTTTCAGGCGGATAGCCAGCTCCATGAAGTACAGGGTGCACCATATCACCTCTGCCGCAAACAG
>ENA-OPFG01001802-OPFG01001802.1-human-gut-metagenome-genome-assembly--contig:-NODE-1802-length-10425-cov-1.994311_pt1 | contig 10425 bp, 9 predicted proteins | sample MGYA00241304_ERZ501542 | MGnify/ENA primary metagenome ERZ501542 (study PRJEB25962, sample SAMEA2042427) | human gut metagenome | biome: human gut; feature: human-associated habitat; material: faeces...
GGCCGTTGTGGGCAAAAGCACCCCCTCCTGCCCTCTTGGGGAAGGCCCAAAAAACATCGCCCATCCTTCGGGATGGTCTCGGGACGGGTTCGGGACGGAAAGCCGCACGCGAACAAGCAAATTTCTCATGCAAGCCAGGCAACAGGACCACCGCACTCGAATAGGTTCAAAAGTGGGGTAAAAAATGAATATAACTTCAAAGGCCAATGAAGTTAACTTCGTGGGCCGATGAAGTTAACTTCGTAGCCCGATGAAGTTAACTTCATTTTTCAGGGCAGTTAGGAAGGGTTATCACCCCTCTTTCTCACGCAGGGGCGACCGCCACGTTTCATTTATTCAAGCCAATAAGAGACAAGAGAGGGGAAATACATCTACAAGCATCAGAAGAGATGAAACGCTATGACACATACACCTTCTCTTCCAAACACAAAATGACACTTATCGCGACCTATACATGCTCATGACCGGAAAAACGACAAAAACAGCCGTAATAACAAAAAACTCGAAGATTATTTGGAACTAACAGGAAATCTTTGTAATTTTGGCACGAAATTGTATGCGATGTTTGTTATTTGATTGATCCTCATCTACAGACACGACCTTTTCACTATTGAGAGTATTACAAAACCTACGCAAGCAGAAACGTCTTGAACAATGAAATTAATGGTTATCATATTTTCACTTTTTGCTTTGTGTTGTAACATCTGTACAGCCCAAAACAAAATTGAGGGTAGAGTTACCTTTATTGGCAACACGCCTGTTGAAAATGCCATAATTGTTGTCAAAGCACTAACAGATAAAGGAGAGCGCATCGTAGCTAATACTACAACCAACAAACAGGGGCTCTATGCGGTCACTCTTTCGAGCGACAACAAGCGGCTCGTCCTATACGTTTCTGGCTTCGACATCAACACCTTGAGAAAAGAAATAGCCAACACACCTCAGACAATAGACTTTGTTGCTGAACCCCGCAATTTCGAACTGCAGGAGGTTTTTGTCAAGCCAACCTCTATAGAAGCAAAAGGCGACACGCTAACTTACAACATTGCCCTATTCAAAGACAAGAATGACAGGATTCTTCGCGAAACTTTGGAGCGAATGCCTGGTATTAGCGTAAATGATGCGGGAAAAGTATTGTACAATGGCAGAGAGATTACGGAGTTTCAGATCGATGGAAACAATCTTTTTGAAAACAAATACTCCATAGCTCTTGACCGAATTGACCCTAAGGATATTGTTGCCGTGGACGTGATGCAACACCACCAACCGATTCGCGCTCTGCAAGGTAGCCGTATAACGGATGATGTGGCGATCAACTTAAAGCTATCAGCGAATGCTAAAGATAATTTATCGGGAAAGATGGAAATGGGCGGCGGCTATAGAGACGGCAATAGAAGCAACTTGGTATATACTGCACATTTGTACGGGGGACTGTTCAATGCTCGGCAGCAGCTCTTTGCCACGACAGCCATAAACAATAGTGGCGACCAGCTGCGGAGTGTTTATGCAGTGCCATTAACAATGTTGCAAGAAAATATTCTTTCCACTACCACGCCACAGAATTCAATACTTGGACAAAATGACTACATGACCAATCAAAGCAAGGCGTTGTCGCTTAACGGACTGTACAAGAACGCAGAAAACTCTAAATGGAGTTATGCCGTAACTGCCATAAATGAAAACACCGAAGGACATACAGATATTGAGCGCACTTATTATGTTGGAAAACAAGAAATAAAGCACAAACGTAATCTTGCTTTTGGGAATGCTTTCCAAAACGTGGACCATTTATTGAAATATGAGAAAAACGCTCCACGGTGCTACCTCATGAACAAGCTCGTTGGTACATGGAAGAGAGATCTACCATACGTCAACCAAGACATACAATCTACACGACTTGAAGAACACCTTTGCCAAAAAGAATATACACTAGACAATCAGTTACAAATGATACATCGATGGAATGATGTGAATGGGCTGGACACCAGGTTCAATTTGCATTATTCCAACAAACATGAGAACCTTACGCTGAGACAAGGAGCAGGGGCAAGTCCCTCGCCTTCAGCCGAAGCACTACAAAAAGTAAGACAACATTTCTATTTTGCAGAACTGCGACAAGAAATGCTCTCCACGATAAAGTTTGGAGGATGGATTATTGACCCGTATTGGTTTGGGTTAGCCGATAAAACCACACTGAGCACAACAATGTGTTCGTCTATTTCGTTATCATCACCAGAGAACACTTTTGCCCCTGATGACAATGTACACTACAATCGGGTAAAGGCAGGAATAGGTTTGACCATCCACTCTACCGTGGCCCGCTTTCGGATCTATGGCTATATCCCGCTAGTCTATTCCCATATTACAGCACACACTCCCTATATAAGCCCCAAGCGGCACGCACTACATATTGACCCTAACCTGACAATAGAGCGTCCATTGGCCCCCTACTTGTCGCTGCAAATTCAATGGACACAAGAGTTCCAAGACAACAAGCCTGACGACCTCCTTCGTGCTTTCATTATTCGCAACAGTTACGAGCAGACCCAGGCAAGCATAAAAGAGATAACATCAACGGATTATCAACGCTTGGGAGCCAAGCTCAATTATGCTAATGCTTTTAACAGGTTGATTGGAAACCTGCATATAGAATACACGCGTCTAAATAGCGATATGATGACAAACAAGGTCGTAAGAAATGATCATTTGGTACTCTTTCTAACACCACAAGCCTACGGAACCAATTCGCTAAACTTAGGTGGCGAAGTGGCAAAAACCTTTTATTGGAAGAAAGCCAACGTGGGCATAAAGGCGAATCGCACACGCTTTTCCTCATCGCAAATGCTAAACGGCACTAAACTACCGTTCGTCCTCTACGAGAGCAGCATTTTATTGCGAGGGAGCATAATTCCCGTCAAAGGTGTTCTAACCGAAATTCATACATTTATCAATCGCAGTCGCATGTCTAGACAAAAAGAAGACTACACTGACGTGATTACAACTCGCTTTATGCTGAGCGGAAAGATAATGGCTACTATCAACAGATGGAGCGTTGTCTGCAAAGCCTTGTATTGCCAGCAAGACCACAGCCATACTTTTCTCTCAAATCTAAAAGCATATTATAGGACAAAGACTGCCGAATGGAGTCTCTCCATTCATAATCTGCTCAATGCCAAAAAGCTGAGCATGACCTCCGTGAACGCCCAAGAACGCGAACGCAACACATTCTATCTTGTTCCACGAAATCTAATTCTGTCATTAAATCTCATTTTATAGAATATGAAAATATCTCACAAATATCTATTGGTTCCAGGGGCATTAATAGCCTTTTTAGCAGCTTTCCCGGTACAAACTTTTTGCCAAGCCTTTGTGCTTGGCAAGAATCCCTCATTCACTGCATTGAATCTGAGAAACAAGAAAGCGCTCGACGACGTGCTTTTGGAGGTGCGTTACCTATTCACATGGTCGAAGTTCCATGACTCTTCGCAACCACACACAGAGCAACGAACTATACTCGTGGGGCGTAACAACATTTACTCACGCAACGAAGCACTCTACCAAAACGATTCCGTGGCAACATCACTGATGGCCAAAGGGGCAAAAGGCGTGGCCCTCTATTCTAACCCGACCGTTCCATACGAGGTTTGGACCAACCGCGAAACAAAAAACACGGAAATAAGCTATCGTGTTCCTTTCGACAATATGGTAATATCATTTGCCTTTCCGAGCAATATTATACAGTGGAGTATTAATGAGGATGAAAAACAGGTCGTATTAGGATACGCCTGCTCAAAAGCTACGACACTCTACCGCGGAAGAACCGTCACCGCATGGTTCTCAGAAGACCTACCATACGACGCTGGACCTTATTGCTTTACTGGACTGCCTGGACTAATCATGAAAATTGAGTTAGAGGATTTATCATGGGAAGCCATAGGAATAAAAAAAGGAAGAGACGGGGAGCAAATATACACATATGCCCGCCCGAGACAGCAAATGTCGCGAGAAAAGGCCATAAACTTTCTTATAAATCTTTACAACGATCCTGTGGCTACATATAGTACATTAGGAGTGGAGTGCTACTCTGCAGAGAATACAAGCAAAATGCTTGTATCGGGAAGTCTGAAATGGGAAATTCCAAGTATAATAAAACTGGAACAGTAAGTTCCTCACATGTATAATTTAAAACTTTTTAGTTATGAAAAAACAAAGAATTAATCTCTTCTTGAAAGAAGAGCGACTTTTAAGCGATGCTCATAACAACATCTAAAAAAGAACATGGAGATTACGTCTTTTGCGCTTTTCGGGTGGTCTATGGCCCTCGCGAGCATCCTCTTTTTCATTTTCATTTACAAGAAGGTAAGGCGAACAACCGCAACGGGAGCTGGTTTGCGAAGCAATGATGGCAGCGCAGACCCCGATGTAAAGATCGTAGGGCAAGACGGAAAATACGTCTTCAATAATACCGACGAAGAATATTATCTTTGCCGGAAGAACTATCAGTACGGAACTCCAGACCTACGTCAAGGCCATTGCACCACACAGCGCCACATCTGTCCCCATGGAAATTGACGGATGGTTTCACCCCTTCCCCACCCGCATCTCCTACCATCACGGAAGAGGCCCAGATGCCGTGGACGATCATGACAAAAACTTATACTATATTTTCACAAAGTCACAATTTGACGAAATATTCAGCAAATAGTTCTCGTCGTGCCTTTATATCGCAATCAGAAGACCAAAGTCAATTGCATTTCACACGAAAGCAGAATGATATAAGGGGAAAATCGAACGGAGTAGGAATATTTCTTATAAAATATTTGTGATTTTTCGGAATTTATTAGTAACTTTGTCGTGTCGATTAGTTTTCACTCCAACCAACAGACGCGAAACGTCCATGGCAGGAAACCACCGACACGGCGCACGGTCGAACCATGCCGTGCGGGCAAGAAACGATAAAAAACGAACAATATCAGATAACAAAAGACGACTCACCATGCGTATGAGAAGAACAGCATTCATAATGGCATTGATGACGGTCTTCACCGTCTCCCTCTTTGCCCAAAACTCTCGTGGCCGTAACTACATCAAGCAGAACATCTCCGAATGGGGGGGCTGCCGCAACGTGGCCATCACCGACACCGGAGGCGACCTCGCCCTCAACGGAAAGAACGACTATGCCTATACGGCCGGCATCCCACAGGCCCTGGCTGACGCGCTCGAAAAGTATCACGACGATGACGACTACATCGACGACGTGCAGCTGACCGAGGACGGCGAATGGCTCATCCTCGTAGGAAAGAACGGCTGCCAATGGTCCAACATCCCGTCTAAACTGGAGAGCAAGCTCCGCCAGTGGAACGAGGCCGAAGAGACCATCACCTCCGTGACGTTCAACGACGACGGAGACTGGATTGCCGTCTCCACCGACCACGTCGCCTCTTCCAGCACGGATATGGACGACTGGATCAAGGAAGGCATCGAGACTCACGGACAGTTGTGGGCCGCTCACTTGACCAACGACGCCTGCGTGCTCTGCTTCGAGAACGGATACAAGTTTCTCGGCAACGTGCCCCAGAAACTGAAGGATGCCCTCAAGGCCACGAAGTATGACGTGTACCGCATCAAGTTCACGAAGGAAGGATCCTATTTCTTCGCCGACCAAGAGGGACACTACACCTTCTGGATGTAACCACACCCTATCGCAACATTCACCAATCACTACCCTATTATGAACAAAAAACTATTATTCACCCTCACCCTCTCTGCCCTTCTCTTCACATCCTGTGGCCAAAGCGGCAGCAAGCAGGACGCAACCACGACGGACACCACGACCACCGAGGCCGCAGCACCTGAGAAAGTGAAGATAGACGAGAACGACGCCGAATCGCTCGTAGCCGCCTTCGAGCAGTATGCCGACCAGTATGCCGCCATCATCGACAAGCTCAACGCCGCCAAGCCCGGATCCTCCGAGTTTGAGGCCGCCTCCAAGGAGATGACGGAGCTGAGCGAGGAACTGCAGGCCACATCGGAGAAATGTCAGAAACTTGCCCCCAACTTCACCAAGGAGCAAAAGCAGCGATTCCTGAAAGCGGCCATGAAGTTTGCGTCAGCTTCCAAGAAGATAAAAATCGACGTGTAAGTAATGCGTGAGCGTACTGCTCATGGAATAGATTGGAAAATAGAACTCCCTATGACTGACGGCCAAAGGCCGCCTGCCATAGGGAGTTTTCATTTGTGCGCCCGATGTATCATCGACTATTCCCACTGATAGATGTCACTGGGCGGCATTTATTTTCTTTATCACCTGTTTCCAAGCCGACCGAAGTCCTGGCGACAACGGTTCGCAACTGATCATGTCGAGGGCTTGACGCAGTTCGCCGAGCAGTTCGGACCAATAGCGCATCTGCTCGTAAGCAAGTTTGATACACTGAGCCCTGACGGCATAGGCCGACTTCGAGTCGGCGATTCGCACTAAGCAATAGTCCATAAAGTCTGTACGGATGTCTTCCTTGCCAAATGGCTGACGAAGGAGAAGGGCGAGCAACAACCGAAGCTTGGTTGCATCGTGCTCCACGATGCAACGGTCTATCAGATGATGGCGCTTGGCATAAAGCCACTCGTGATCCGAGGAAGCGAAATGGGTCAACGCCCAAAGCGCATTGACAGCCACACGACGATCGTCGTCAAGGGTCAATTGGTATAGTTGCTCCTTAAGATGATCGTTGTGCTTCCCATGGGCAAGCACACAGATCTCCTTGATCTCATCCTGGGAAAGACGATGAGCAAGCATGGATCGAGCTATCATAGACTGTCATTTTATCGGACGTCAACCACGCCCAAAACACCGACAACTTCCGCAAAGTGTGCGAACGATACACTTTGCGGAAGTTTGAAACTTACTTCACTACCTTGCGCGTAGCACGGCTACCGTCGGAGTAGGTAATGGTGCGGACGAAGATACCCTTTGCCGGGCGACTGACCACACGGCCAGAGAGGTCACGATACTCAACACGCTCGATCTGCTTCATGGAAGCCTCGGAGATGTCGATGCCGTCGGGCACGCCGTTAGGATAATACTCTGCCACGCCCGATCCGAGACGCACGTCGCCGTCGATATAGAAGGCCTCCATACCGATCTTCTCCTTCACCTCCTTGTAGAAATAGATGGTGCGGTCGTTCTCGTCATACTTATAGAACTCGTAGCCATCGGTGAAGGCATAGGGCACGTCGGTCATCTCCTCCGTCAGGTTGGCATAGTCGTCGGGCGAGAACGTGACCACCTCGCCATCGATATAAAGATTGTAGTAGAGGCAAGACGGGTCGAGATAGTTGAAGTCGGCAGAGTAGTAACTCAGGGAATACTGCAGACCACCTGGGCCTCCCCATGGGTTCGGGTCGTAGGGCTGGTAGGCCGTGAGCTTCGGCGGCATGGGGGCTGCGGGCTTCTTGTCCCAACGGCTGACGAGGGCATAGCGGTAGGCATCGAAGATGTTGGTGCTGCGGTCGTCATCCATGCTCTTGTGGACCATGAGGATACCCTTGGTGGAAAGGGAATTGTTGTCAGCATCGTAGGTGAAGACGAGGGGTTCGCCAGAGAAGCAAGCCTTGTCAAACTCGGTACCCATCTCGTCCTTTCCCTTGCCCACCACGGCAGAAGAGGCATAGACATAGCATGCCGTCAGGGTGTCGATGCCGACGAAGGAGGTGGCGGGGAAGGTGACGGTCGTGCCGTCCATCGTTCCCTTGATCCAGTAGCCCTTCACGTTGGCCGAGAGGTCGCCCAGATAGACATCGCTGCCATCGAGGGCGTAGCGCACAGGATAAAGCTGCGACTGTCCCTCCATATCCATATAGAGCATCAGACCGTCATTGACCGTAGCACTTGCCGGTGGTACCATTGTGTTGTTGTCCATACGCACACCCTTGTAGGTGGCCTCGGCATAGCTCGTCCATGATCCGCTGGCAAGGCACATGCCTATCAACTCACCCTCGGGAAGCACCATCTTGAGCGAGTCGCCATGCCATACATACTTGAGCACCTGGTCGGCGGGATCCTCGTTGGGGACGAGCGTCTGCTTGCCGTTTCGCTCTCCTGGGCGCACGCGCTCCAAGTATCCATAGCGTGTATCACCAGAGAAGAAGTCCTCCTCGGAGAAGATGGCCTGGGGAAGCTGGAAGGCAATGGTGTCACCCTCCGTACGATAACCTTTGATCCAGGTCTGCGTATAGATGGAGTTGATGGGGTTCTCAAGATAGACCGCACCATCTTCACCGAACACCATCCGCTGCCAGTCGCCTGTGCTCTGGTGGTCCACAGCATAATAATACACCGACTCATAGCCCGTCGTCGTACGATAGAGGTTGATGGTCTCGCCCGCCGCGGGTTGCGTGATGAGCGAGTCTTGCTGCTGTGCCAGCGTAGCCGTCGAGCAGAGTGCGGCGAGCAGCAGGGTTGCGTAACATTTCTTCATAAGCCTGTTTGATTTTGTTTGATAAATGGTTTTGTTTCGTTAGCTATTTGCCGACAAAGATACGGTTTTATTTTATAATCAGCAAATATTTATAAACAAATCTTTCCATACCGCCTCTTTTCATCATGATGGAGAAAGAAGCGGTGTGGGGAAAATGCAAATTGAGCACAGATTATTGACGTGAAACCAGGTAGAAAATGGAGAAAACGGAAAAAAGTTAAAAGTTTTATGGAAAATACCACCGTTATTCCGAATATTATGTATAATTTTGCCTCCAAATCAAACCGCTCATGAACCACGGGCGCAACACTGGCGGAAAAGACGCCGGAAGACCGACCCTGGACTAGAACGTATTGTGTCTCACCTTCAAACTGGGGGGGTGATTCACAAAATAAATCCAATATCTCCCCAACTTATCTAAAAAACAAAATCTATGAGGAAAAAACTACTCTGGCATTGGTCCTGATGATGAACCTTGCCTGTGCCATGGCACAGAAGTCGGGTACCACGGGACCACTCTCTTGGAACTACAACGAGACCAGTAAGGAACTGACCATCACCGGCAACGGCGCCATGCCCAACTACGACTACGGCGCAGCACCGTGGCAGGAGTATCAGGAGGGCATCGAGACCGTGAACGTCGGAAGTGGCGTGACAAGCATCGGCAGCAACGCCTTCTGCAACTGCATCTACATGACGACACTCAGCCTGCCCGCTGGCATGGAGACCATCGGCGACAACGCCTTCTCCTACTGTCTGTCCATCACGTCAGCAGAACTGCCCGGCACCATCACCAAGATAGGAGAAAGCGCCTTTGAGGGATGCACCAGCCTGGAGAGCATCGCTCTGCCAGAGGAACTGGAGACCATCGGCGGATTCGCCTTCGCCGACTGCGTGGCCCTGGCTAGCGTGGACTTCCCCTCCTACCTGACCTATATCGGGCGCTGGTCTTTCAGCGGATGTGAGGCGCTCGGCGAGGTCAGCATCCCGGCAAGTGTGGAGACCATCTCCGACAATGCCTTCGCAAGCTGCGTCAACCTGTCCTCCGTGCAGTTGTCAGAGGGTCTGAAGAGCATCGAGGAGACGGCTTTCAACGCCTGTGAGCAGCTGCAGACCATCACGATACCCTCAACGGTGACCAACATCGGAGGCGGTATCTTCGCCGACTGCAAGAAACTGTCAGCAATCGACATGGCAGAGGGCAACACGGCTTACGTCTCCGTAGAGGGCGTGTTGTACAACAAGGCCATGACGACGCTCGTGCAATATCCTGCGGGCAAGGACAACGACTCATATACTATCCCCGAGAGTGTGACGATGGTGGGCGACTATGCCTTCTGCGGCAACGACTACCTCACCTCCCTTCCTCTGCACGACAAGCTGAAGGTGATCAGCGACTTCGCCTTCGCCCGTGTCAGCGGCGTACCCACCTTTGACGTACCTGCCAGCACGGAGAGTATCGGCGAGTCGGCATTCCACGACTGCTGGACATCAATGTGGCCAAGAGCAATCCCAACTATACGTCGGTGGACGGCGTGCTCTACGACAAGGAGATGAACACGCTCATGCAGTATCCGGAGGGAAAGACCACACCGGAGTATATCGCACCGAAGAGCCTGCGGAATCTCGGCCCATACGCCTTCTTCGGCAACAAGAAACTCACTACGGTGGACCTGCCCGACGGCGTGGCCTCCATCGGCGACTTCGCCTTCGGATGGTGCCAGAACCTCAGCAGCCTCACCGTGCGCGTCGCAGACCCTGCTACTATCGAGCTGGGTCTGATCCCGTTCTTCAGAGGAGCGAACGCCGTGGACTGCACACTCCGTGTGCCGGTCGGAAGCAAGACAAAGTATGAGAATGCCGACCTGTGGAAGGATTTTGCCCCGAATATCGAGGAGCTGACCAGTGACGGTATCGACAACGCAACGGCAGACGGCCAGCAGGCTGACAA
>ENA-OPFG01001807-OPFG01001807.1-human-gut-metagenome-genome-assembly--contig:-NODE-1807-length-10398-cov-2.134294_pt1 | contig 10398 bp, 8 predicted proteins | sample MGYA00241304_ERZ501542 | MGnify/ENA primary metagenome ERZ501542 (study PRJEB25962, sample SAMEA2042427) | human gut metagenome | biome: human gut; feature: human-associated habitat; material: faeces...
GTCGCAAAGCGAGCCATAACAAAGTCGGAGCGTATCAGCACAACGAGTCCCGCCGCCATCGCCGCGCCGACGCACAGGAGCACTATCGTGCGGAAGTCGCCGGAGCGCATGAACGCGAGGACTATGAACGTAAAGAAGAATATCAGCGCCGCGCCGAGATCGCGCATCAAAAACAGCAGCGCCACGCAGACGACGCAGAAGATAATATATTTTGTGAGCGAACGAGTTGTCTGCAATTTATCAAGAGTCGCCGCGCCGACAAAGACGAACGCGACCTTGACGAACTCGGACGGCTGGATGGACATTCCGCCGATACTCAGCCAGTTGAACGCGCCCTTTATGTTACGCGCGAGGATAAGAGTCAAAACCAGCAGACCTATTGCCGCCACAGCCATAGGCGTTCTCATCACCATGGCGCGGTCAACATTCGAGATGAGCCAAAGCAGAGCGACAAAGCAGAATATGCCGAGCATATCCGCGACGAACTGCGTCTTAACCAAATCTTTGTTCGCGCCCGCAACGGTGACAAGTCCTATGCCCGTCAGGAAGAACGCTATCATTTCGAGCGACGGGTCTGCGCGTTTTCTCGCTATCGACATCGCGATGAAATAAACCCACTCGACGGTGAGATATGCACCGAAGAATATGAGGCATTCCGTGCTCAGCGAGCCGTCATCGTTGAACACGACCTGAGCCATCGATATGACCTGAAACGCCGTGAGCAGAATCAGCGCCGGGAGCCACCATTTTGTTCTCTTCATTGTCTTTTTCATGCGCTCTCCCCTCCCGTCGTTCTGAAAGTGAGCGTACTGCCGCAGATATTGATCGTGTCGCCGTCATCGAGCTGAGTCATGCGTCTGACGGGTCTGCCGTTGAGCAGAGTGCCGTAGGTCGAATCCATATCCGTAACGCTCCATTTGCCCGTTCCGTCGTCGAACACGAGCATGGCGTGATGAGCCGAGACATTCTGCCGCTTTAACTTTATCTGCACATCGTCTCCGCTGCCTATCATGCAGGTTATAAGGCCGTCGATTCTATATGCGTTTCCGGTCTTTTCGTCGATTATATAATCCGCGTGCTCGTCCGCAAGGGCGGTCTCTTCACCGTCCGCCTGTTCAATATGCTCCTCGGGAGCCTGTTCGGGCTCGATAGCCGCATTCTCGACGAATACGAACACCGCGTTGCCGAAAACTATCGTGTCCCCGTCCGCAAGAGCGCGGGGCTTGTCTATCTTCTCGGCGTTGATATATGTTCCCGTCTTCGAGCGCGTGTCTGTCACGCGCCAGCCGTTCTTATGCTTTGAAAGCACGGCGTGAAAACGCGAGACGGTGTTATATCCGAGGACGATATCGCACGCCTTGCTGCGCCCGACCGACACTTCATAGCCGGACAGCGGCAGGCGGTCGCCGTTCGCCTCGTTGACAAGATATCCGGTGACGCCGATCTTCTTATTGCCCTTGAGCAGAGAGGGCACGCAGAACGCCGCAACAAGCAGCGCGAGCACGGGCATAATCCACCGCGCCGCATCGCCGAATATGAGAGATATATCTATATTCATGAGTCCACCTCCGATAATCATAACGACTGACGAAAAGTTATTCCTGCTGTCATTTTACTTTTTTCGCAGTCAAAAGTCAACCGCGCGCCCGTACTTAGTTCGTTCATATTTGGGCGATACCCTTGATTTTGTTCGCGATATAATGTATTCTATTATCACGGCGCAAAAAGCGCAAAGGATGTTAAAACAAATATTCTTAAAGGAATGATGATAAAAATGAAAAAAGCTATTCTGTGTATTTTCATGTGCCTTGTGCTCATGCTGAGCTTTGCCGCCTGCAAAAACAAGGACGGCAGCTCGGACACCACCGCACCCGACACCACGGAGGGCACCACTTCGAGCCTTGAGGACATAATTAACGCCCTCAACGGAGTTGACACTACGGATTCTTCGAACCCCGCGAGCACCACCGAGGCCACCGAGCCCGAGACGATGCCGAAAGGTCATGAGATAAAGGACAACGGCGCGAAGAAGAACATCAAAAAGACCCGCTTCTACACCTATTTCCAGAAGAACTCAAAGCGCGATTCCTACACCATGACCGCGACCTGCTCCTCCAATATGCAGGGTGCCTCCGTCAATGTGCCCCTGACGATGGTCAAATCAGGCAAAAAAGCCTATACGAGCATGAAGGCTCCCTTGGGCAACGGCGTGGCCATGACAATGTCGTTTATTTCGGACGGTCAGAAGTTCTATATGGTGTTCCCCGAGGCCAGAATGTATCTCGCCCTTGACGCAAGCGAGGCAGGCGATGTCAACGAGGCTATGAACTCCCTCTCGGCGATAGACTTCGAGGGCATGGAATATGTCAGGACCTCGGAAGTCAAGGCTGACGGCAAGAAATATATCTGCGAAGAGTACAAGAGCAACGACAGCACGATAAAATGCTATTTCTCCGGCGACGACCTCATCAAGATGGAAATTCTCAGCAGCCAGGGTGTGCTCGTCTGCGACAACATCAAATTCTCCTCAAAGGTCGACGAGAGCCTGTTCAAAGTTCCCTCGGGCTACACTGATATATCCACTCTCTACGGCTCGAACGGACAGTTCACAGGGTTTTCAAAATGAGCGTAACTAACAAAAATGTGATAATAACCGGAGCTGCCGGCGGCATAGGCCGTGCGGCGGCTCTTGCCTTTGCAAAAGACGGATTCGGCGTTTTGATAAACTACCGTACTTCCGAAGATGCGGCGCTCGCTCTCTGCCGCGAGATAAACGAAGAAAACGGCAGGGCGGTCTGCTTCAGAGCCGATGTGAGCGCGAGAAGCGAAGTGGACGAGATGACGGACTTCGCCCGCAGGGAGCTCGGCAGAATAGGCGTGCTTATAAACAACGCCGGAATCGCCCAGCAGAAGATGTTCTGTGACATTACCGAGCAGGATTTCGACCGCATGATGGGCGTCACGGTCAAGGGCGCGTTCAACTGCATTCAGGCAGCTCTGCCCGACATGGTTCACGAAAAGAGCGGAAAGATAATCAATGTTTCCTCGATGTGGGGCGTGTGCGGCGCGTCGTGCGAGGTGCATTATTCCGCCGCAAAATCGGCTCTGATCGGGCTGACGAAGGCGCTCGCGCGCGAGCTTGCGCCGTCAAACATTCAGGTCAACTGCATCGCCCCCGGCGTTATCGACACGAAGATGAACGCCTCCCTCGGCGAAGAGACGCTCGAACTTCTAAAAGAAGAATCTCCCATGGGACGCTTCGGCACGCCCGAAGAGGTGGCGCACCTCATGCTCTTCCTCGCGGGAGACGGTTCGGATTTCATAACCGGGCAGACGATAGGCATAGACGGCGCTTTTATCTGACGCACACATTGTGCTCAATTTTTCCGTTCATTTTTATAGTTTTTGTATAATTCTTCTTGATTTCTCATTCTTTTTATGTTAAAATCAATTGAAATGTACACAAACAAAGCCGCGGAGGGGTTTTTCGCGGCAACAAAATCTGTTTGGAGGAAACGATATGGCTAACTGCCCCAAGTGCGGCGCGCGTCTCAAGCTGACTGACTGGCGCCCCACCTGCCCTCATTGCGGCATCAATCTTATCTACTACGGAATGGAGGAGCGTCTGCTCGAGGATGCCGACAAGGCCGAGAGCGAACACGCCGTATTCCAGAAGAAGCTTGACAGGCTCAAGGCTTCGTTCATCGGATCTCCCTTGACAATAATCAGAATCGTGCTCAGCCTTCTTCCCATCGGAGCGCTCATGCTTCCGCTGGCGAATGTGTCCTTCTGGGGACCGTTCTTCGAGAAGAAAGTGTCGGTCAATGCCATCACGATATACAATGCGGTGTCAGCGCTCGATTTTGACGCGCTGTTCAAGTATATCGGCTCGAGCTTCTTCGGCAGCACTTTCCTGCTCTATTTCATATCGCTTGTGGCGATTCTGCTTTCGGCAGTGCTCATCCTCGTCAGCCTCATTATGCTCACGATGGCATGCTCGAAGCGCGGCAATCCCCGCAACATCACCCTCAACAGCATCATGATTGTGCTCGCGACGGTCTCGATAGTCTGCTTCAACTTTTTCGCAAAGGATCTCACGAAGTTCTTCCCCGATGTTTTCAGCGGTTCGGTCGGCTTCGGCGCATATGTGTATCTCGGAGCGCTCGTCGCACTGCTTGTCATCAACATAGTCATCGCGAAGGTCGGCGTGAAGGTCAAGTACACCGAGACGTTCATCGGCGGTATCCCGTCTGAGGAATACTTCGAATATGTCAAGCAGGGCATGAGCACCCACGCTATCAGAAAGATGATGGCAGAGATCGATGCGAACAACAAGGTCGAGCTCGCCATGAAGGCAAAGGAAGAGGCCGACAAACTCGAAGCAGAGGCAGAGAAGCTCTCCGCAGAGGCGAAAGCCGCAGAAGCCGCAGGCGCTTCCGATGCGGGTCACAAGACTCAGCTCGCCGCTCAGGCAGTCGATGCGGCTGCGAAGAAGGCCATGGAGGCCGCGGAACTCGCAAGAGAAGCTACCGCCGCCATGGAGTCCCTCAAGCAGTTCAACGAGCCCGGCGCAGAGACAGAAGAAAAGGAAACTGTCTCCGCAGACAAAAAATAAAAACAATATCGGATTTTAAAAGCCGTACAGTATCCACTGTGCGGCTTTATTTTTATAATCATTGCAACCGCGCGTTTTTTATGCTAAAATCTACTGAGTATCTTTCGGAGGTGGCAAGTTGTATTTATCGGCTGAAAAACTGAAGAGCGGCGCTCTGCGCGCCCCGATGGCGGGCGTGGCGGACAGATCCATGCGCGAGCTGTGCATGGAGTTCGGCGCAATAGGCTGCATCGGCGAGATGGCAAGCTCAAAGGGCATAAGCATGAACGACCGCAAATCCTCCGAACTGCTGAGTCTGAGCGATGCCGAACGCCCGGCGGGTGTCCAGATATTCGGCGACGTGCCAGAAATAATGGCAAAAGCCATTGAGACCTGCATGAAATATTCGCCCGATTTCATTGATATAAACATGGGCTGTCCCGCACCGAAGGTTGCGGGAAACGGCGGCGGCAGTGCGCTGATGAAGCGTCCCGAGCTTGCCGCGGAGATAGTCGCGCAGTGCGTGAAGGTCTCCCCCGTTCCGATAACGGTCAAGATGCGCGCCGGCTGGGACGCGGAAAATATCAATGCGCCGGAGCTTGCCGTGCTATGCGAGCAGGCGGGCGCGGCGGCGATAACAGTACACGGCAGAACGCGCAAGCAGATGTATGCGCCGCCCGTCGATCTCGAAGTGATAGCCGAAGTGAAAAGGCGCGTAAAAAGTATCCCCGTCATCGGAAACGGCGACATAATCGACGGCAAGAGCGCTGCGGATATGTTTGATAAAACCAACTGCGACGGAATAATGGTCGGTCGCGGAGCGCTCGGCAGGCCGTGGGTATTCACTCAGATAAGCGAATATCTAAAAAGCGGAACTGTTCTCCCTGACCCGCCCGTAGATGAGCGCATGGACATAATGCTTCGGCATATCAGCGCGCTGATAGCAAACAAGGGCGACTATATCGGAATCCGCGAGGCGCGCAAGCACTCGTCGTGGTACATTCGCGACATACATGGGGCGGCGGCTTTTCGCCGCGAGCTCGGCACGCTCGAAAGTTTTGAACAGCTTGAATCGATAGCGAAAAAGGTAGTTGAATCTGCCGCAGAATAAAGAAACGGGAAACCGCCGGAAAGCAAGAAGCTCTCCGGCGGTTCCCCAAACCATATCTCCTATATACCCTTCCGCGCCGATTGCACGGAACGCAGTTAGTATAACACCGAATACATATAACCGTCAATATTATTCAACAAAAAGCACCGCCGAAAAGCTCAGCGGTGCCGTTTTATTTTTATCTGTTGAAGCTGTCAAGAATGATGCTGAACTCGTCATCGGGATTTATCTCAGCAGGTCTCTTGGCGATATAAGGAGCTTCTTCCTTCTTCGGCTCTTCGGTAGCTTCGGGCTTCACGGGCTGAGTGATGCTCGTCTGAACATACTCGGTCTGCGCCGCCGGAGCTGCGGGAGCCTCCGCCTTGGGCTGCTCTGTGGGATACATCGCCGACTTCGGCTTATCTTCAAAGCCGGTTGCGATAACGGTTATCATCATCTCGTCATCCATGTTCTCGTCGAACGCGATGCCCCATGTGATATCTGCATCGGGATGAGCCTGCTCGGTGATGAGCTCGGCTGCGCCCTCGATATCCTCAAGGTCAACATCGGGAGCAGCGGTGAAGCTGATAATAACGCCCTTTGCGCCCGCGATCGAAGTCTCAAGCAGCGGGCTGGAAATGGAGCCCTTTGCCGCCTCTGTAGCCTTGTCCTTGCCGGAGGCCTTGGCAAAGCCCATGTGAGCATAGCCTGCGTCCTTCATTATCGAAGTGACATCGGCGAAGTCGAGGTTGACGAAGCCGGGGACTTTTATAAGCTCGGAGATACTCTTGACGCCGTGGAGCAGGACCTCATCCGCCATCTCAAAAGCCTCGGCAAATGACATCTTCTGTCCGTTGTTCATCGCCTTGAGCTGTTCGTTGGGTATGACAATAAGGCTGTCCACATTCTCGGCAAGGTTTTCTATACCCTTTTGAGCCTGAAGCTGCTTCTTTCTGCCCTCAAACTTGAAAGGACGGGTGACAACACCGACGGTGAGTATGCCCATATCCTTGGCGATTCTTGCAATTACGGGAGCGGCGCCTGTGCCCGTTCCGCCGCCCATTCCGGCAGTGATGAATATCATATCCGTGCCCTTGAGCGCGTCGGAGATAACATCGCGGCTCTCTTCAGCCGATTTCTCGCCTATTTCAGGTCTGCCGCCTGCGCCCTGACCCTTTGTCAGCTTTTCGCCGATCTGGATCTTGTGCGTTGCGCGGGAATGAGTAAGTATCTGCTTGTCCGTATTGACAGCAATAAACTCTGCGCCGAGCACGCCGCTGTCGACCATGCGGTTGACGGCATTTCCGCCGCCGCCGCCGACGCCTATAACTTTTATCTGCGTGGTTATCTCGCAGTCATTGTCGAGTTCAAACGCCATTTTGTAACCCCCAAACTGATATGTAAAAAACGGTTAGTTTTCAGATAGATTAATTTTAGCATATATTCAATGAAAAGACAAGCAAAAAATCAAAACAAATTTGCCGTCCTATTCGACCGCCTGTTCCGGCGATATCTCCGCCGTTGTCCGTTCTTCAGACGTCGTTTCGCTCTTCTTAGTTCCGGGTCTGAAATACGCCTCGTCAGTTATGGAGGCGTCAAGAGTGCCATACTCGCTCGAGTCGACTCTGTCTTCATTTTCGACGGCGCCTGCCGCGAGCTTGAGCTTGTCCGAAATATCGGCAAAAGCACCGAGCTTTATCGTTATTCTGCCGTCATATGTAAGCGTCAATGCGGTGGGATCGCTCACATCCGCGCCGGTTACCTTGCCTTTAAGCGAGGTCTTTTCAGCCTCAGCCATCAGATTTTTGTATGTATCAAGCGGAGACTCCTCGCCGTCCTTTACATTGAATGCAAGAACGCTCCCGGGTTCAAAAGTTTTGGCTTTCGGGAACTTTATTTTCTGCGACACATTCTCGGGCTCGGAATCGAGCAGTTCGATAACTTTGTATTTCGTATCGGTCAACGCCCATGTGCCGTCGACGCAGACGCCGTAGAACACCTTCGCCTGCTTATATTCTATAGAAACCGTGTGCGGCAGTTTGCGCTTTATCGTAACCGTTTCTATATACGGCAGCTTCTTTGTTATCCTGTCTTCGGCTTTGTTGAGATTTATCCACATCAGGCAGTCGCCGATATCTATCCCGGACGCGCTGACTATTTCGTCTCCGTCATATCTGCCTTCTCCGCTCAGAGAAAAGCCCTCCACGCGGAACAGCACCGCACTGCCGATGAGCGCAGCTGCCGCGAGCACAACAATAACGATCGGCAGAGTCACTATCGCTATTCTCACGCGACGGCGGCGTCTCGCCTTTTTGCTCAGTCTTTTCTTTTTCGGAGTCTTATTTTTCTGCGGCTGTGCTTTTTTGTTTTCCATGCGGGACACCCCTTTTCAACTTTCTCTTTCGATCTCCGCCCCAAGTGAGCGAAGCTTTTCTTCCATATCCTGCCAGCCTCTGTCAATGAGACAGACATTTTCTATCGTCGTGCTGCCCTGCGCCGCAAGCCCCGCAACGGCAAGCGCCGTACCCGCTCTCAAATCGGCGGCGCACACACATGCACCCGTAAGCGTCTCGACGCCCTTTATCACCGCAACCTTGCCCTCGGTCATTATATCCGCGCCGAGGCGGCAGAGCTCGCGCACATGGCGATATCTGTTTTCAAAAATATTCTCTATCATAACGCTCGTGCCGTGCGCCACGCTGAGCATAGCCATGACCGCCGCCTGGGAATCGGTCGGGAAACCCGGATACGGCATCGTCCGCACGGTCTGAACACTGCGCAGACGAACGGGAGCCAAAATATGCACGCTGTTTTCGCCGCAGTCAACTTTGCACCCTGCCTGCTCAAACACGGGGATTACCGGAGTTATATGTTCGGCGCGGGTGTCTAAAATGCGCACGTCACCGCCGGTCACTGCCGCAGCAGCCATATAGGTCGAGGCGATTATTCTATCGGGAATGACCGTATGCTCGGCAGAATGGAGCTTTTTCACGCCGCAGACCTTTATCTCGCCGCTGTCGGCGCCGGATATATGCGCGCCGCAGGAGCAGAGAAAATCCGCAAGATCGGCTATCTCCGGCTCGCGCGCAGCATTGAGTATAACCGTTTCGCCATCGGCTGACGCCGCGGCGATAAGTATATTTTCAGTCGCGCCCACGCTAGGGAACGAGAGAGTTATCTTTTCTCCATGGAGACCGTCTGGACATCTGCAAGAGAGCACGCCGCCCTCGGTCTCGATCTGTGCGCCCATGAGGCGCAGGGAGGACAGGTGAAGGTCAATCGGACGCAGTCCTATCTCGCAGCCGCCGGGCGCGGATATCTCCGCCATACCGAGCCTTGCGAGCAGGGGCGACAAAAATATAACGGACGAGCGCATCTCGCACATGAGCTCGCGCGGCACGTCACAGCGGCTGACATCTGTCGCATCTACTGTGACCGTGTCGCCCTCGCGTTCGACTTTGCAGCCGATAAAGCGCAGAATTTTTATCGCGGCGTCAACATCGGAAAGGCGCGGGCAGTTATGAATAACGCTCACGCCGTCAACGCTCGCCGCAGCCGCCAAGATAGGCAGTGCGCTGTTTTTTGCGCCCTGGAGGCGCACCTCGCCCGAGAGTCTGTTTTTCCCTGTGATCCTCACCGTTTCCATTTTCGCACCCCGCGCAACTCAATTAGTAACTGCGTGCCATCATATGCGAAAATGATTTGTTCTGTTACCCGACCACCTTGCACAGGCAGTCGTATATGCGCTGCGCCGCGTCGCTGACGCACATCGCGCGGGCGTTTTCACCCATTTTTTCGAGCCCTGCGCGGTCTGCGAGAAGCTTCTCGACCTCTTCGGTCAGCTTTTCGCCCGTCAGGTCTTTCTCTTCAATAACCACCGCCGCGTTCTTTTCAACGAGAGTCATCGCGTTGTGATACTGATGATTCTCCGCAACATACGGCGAGGGAATGAGTATCGACGGCTTGCCGAGAGCCTCTATCTCCGAGAGAGTCGATGCGCCGGCGCGGTTGATGAACAGGTCACACGCCGCCATGCAGCGGGACATATCGTCTATGTATTCTCTTATTGTAACATTCTCGAATTTGTCCGGGTCGACTCCGCGCTTTTTGAGCTCGTCCGCGACCCATGTGCCGCTGTGTCCGGTGGCGTGGATGAAGCAGCAGTCGCCCTTGGGGGCGCGTGCCGCTATCAGCTCGACCATAGCCTTGTTTATCGGCTCCGCGCCGAGGCTTCCGCCGGAGGAGAGAATGAGCGGGCGGCTGTCAACGCCCAGTTCGAGACGGCTGTGTTCTTTATCCGCTGTAAAGAACTCGGCGCGCACGGGAAGTCCCGTCAGCACGCAGGGGTTCTTCGGCTCGAGGTATTTTTCCGCCGCCATGCTCGTGAGCATAACAGCGTCGACCTGCTTTGCGAGCGTCTTGTTTGTCACGCCGGGATAGGCGTTCTGCTCGTGAATAGCGGTCGGCACGCCGAGCTTCGCCGCCATTCTGATAACGGGCCCGCTGACATAGCCGCCGAAGCCTATCGCAAGCTCGGGCTTAAAATCCTCGATTATCTTTTTCGCCTGCGAGGACGATTTGAACATCTTTGAAACCGTCTTTATGTTATGAACGATACCCGCCGGGCTCAGGTCGCGGCGGAAACCGCTGATATCTATCATCTTTATCGGGTAACCTGCCTGGGGGACAAGCTTCGCCTCCATTTTATCGGCAG
>ENA-OPFG01001813-OPFG01001813.1-human-gut-metagenome-genome-assembly--contig:-NODE-1813-length-10334-cov-3.918961_pt1 | contig 10334 bp, 8 predicted proteins | sample MGYA00241304_ERZ501542 | MGnify/ENA primary metagenome ERZ501542 (study PRJEB25962, sample SAMEA2042427) | human gut metagenome | biome: human gut; feature: human-associated habitat; material: faeces...
GGCCAGCTGGTGGCGGACGTGGAGCGGGAGGGGGATCGGGTGACGAACCTGTACCTGACCGGCCCCACCAACATCGTCTGCAAAGGGGAGGTCACAGACGAGAATTTATAAAAACGAAAAATCAAGGAAAAACCGTGAAGGTCATGACGGACCTTCACGGTTTTTTTGCGCCTTGTATGAAATGGCAAAAAAAGCCGCAGGGGATTGTACAATGTGCCGTGCGTATTTTCCTTGCGTGGAGGAATGTCGGGTGATAAAATAGAGAAGTAAAACGAAATTCCGACTGCTGCAAAACGGATATCCGTTTTTTGTTGGTCACAGCGTGACCAACAAGACTGTTTTGTCTGCTGGGATGGATGTGAACAAGAAAGGAGAGAGTATACGTGAAGAAAAGACTAGTGAGCCTGCTCCTCAGCCTGTTGATGGTGCTGACGTTGCTGCCGGTTCCGGCACTGGCCGAAGAAAGCGGTGGCGCCACTGACGCTGAGCCCGATATCGCCGTACAGGCGGCTGAGGAGGAGATTCCCACAGAAGATGAGGGAGAAGAGGAAGAGGCCCCATCCTCTACGGTCATAATCGACAGCATTACCTGCGTCGATGCCGATGAAGACGGCTATGTGCGGATGATGGAGGGTGAGGATGCCTATTTTGTGGGCCTTGATGATAATAAGAATGTAATAATGAAAGCTAACCCTTACACTATCCTGAATATGCGGTATGTTTTTCGATATAAAACTACTGCGGATGGTGAGATAGAGACGTTCAAAGGCTATCCGTTTGAGTTTGAAAATAAGTTTGGCGGCAAGCTTACCTATGAGGATGACCATAAGACCGACAGCGAAGGAGAACCGATCGCGTGGCGTGCGGGCGATTCATTTGACGTCAAATTGAAACTGGGGAACTTCAGCACCACAATGCCGCTGCTTATTACGGAACACCCGCTGAAGTCTCTTACGTATATCGGAACGGCGGATGTCATTACCCTGGTCAAGTATGAGAATGGTAATTACGGTACGTCTACGACCGAGGCTGGCACAACAGAAGAATGGGAATATGATCTTCGCGGCCATGCGGACCTAATTTTCCGAGCAGAGTGCAATAACGGAGACGTAATCGAGGGAACTACTCAGGAGATCAGCAAGCAAATCGGAGTAGAACTGTGGCCGTACTATCTTGAGGACAGCGCAAAATGGACGGAAGGCAATGTATATGAAGCTTGGATCGGCGGTAAGAATGGCGTCGGTACGTGGGTAAAGCTCCAGGTATCCGAAAAGCCGTCTTTCAAGTCGATCGAGCCGCTCTTTGAAGGAGCTGTCCAGCTAACGGAGAATGTTGGTTACTTGAATGACGTTGGAAATATCCGGTATGATCTGTCATTTGCCGACCCGAAGCCTCAGTTTTTGGTAAAGCTGACGCCGGAGGGGGAAGCGCGTTTCGGCATACCCGACTTTAAGGGAACAGTCGAGAGCATCTATCAAAGATTCAGCGCTGTGCGCGGACGGGTGATCAGCGACCAGGACATAGAACCGTGGGTCGCCCGTGAAGAGCCCTATAAAATAACCATAACGCTGGGGACGGTTTCTCGCGACATCGACGTGAAAATCAACGCCAGTGCCGTCCAGTCGTTCCAGGTAAATCCCCCGCAGACGCCTGTTCAGGTGCGGTATGGCTCTGATGCGCATCTTGTCATGCGGGAGGGAATGATCGATTGGATATACTACTACTATCTGCCCCTTTATGAAGACGATTATACCTATACAGTCAACGGTAAGACGTATTCCTGGTGGGAGCTGTTCAATGAATTCGACGAAACCCCGCACATAGACAACTATGGCCATCAGATGGATGATGACCGTTGGGAAGTCGGTACGGAACAGAATATAAAAGTGACTTTCTATGGTAGAACGTATGAAGTGCCAGTTAAGGTCGTGGAACCCGGAAACTATCTGAAAGAAATTATCTCTTGTATCAGCGACAGCCCAATCATCATGGCAAAGGGCATCCACGACAAGACCAATGATGAGGGTAGATTCAGTATTGCCGCGCTCCAGACAAAGCCTGTGCTGAAAGCTAAATATTATGATGAGGCTAAAAATGCCACCGTAACGAGGCCGGTAAGCTGGAGTTCGTTTGAAGATATATTCGGCGCGGGACTTGAAGAAGCCAGCGACCAGAGTATCTATGAGAGTGGTAAGGGTATGATATGGACAGCGGGTGAGCATACGCTCTACGTCGGTATGAACGGCGCGAGCATCGCGCTTCCCGTCAAGGTCATCGAAAACCCTGTTGCGGGCTTGCAGCCAGCGGATGAGATCATCATGAGCGACCGGAATCGCAATGCGGATGATGTGTACCCTCACTATGATATGATAACCTCTGGTTATGACGCGCCGGAGTTTATTCTGACGCTCACAGACGAGGGGGCCGCGCTTTATAATCAGGGCAAAAAGACATTCAAAGGGTCATTGGATGAGATTTGCCGGCTGCTTAACTACAACGGAGCCGGCCTTATCACCAGCGACCAGAGCAAGGATAACGTATGGACGCCTGGCGACGAGAAGGACCACTTCTTTACCGTGCATCTGGGCGATGATTTCGAGGTGCCTGTGACGCTGGTCAATACCGCTTCGCTTTTCAAGTCTCTGGAATTGGCTGACCCCAACTATGTGGTCGAACTGACGGAAGGCGCCGACGCGGAGAGCTGTTTCAACGGAAAATTTGCCTATGATATCTGCCAGGATGATGACTTGATTTTCAAGCTGACCTTGACGGACGATGGTATGCGCTATTTTGGCAAGAGTGAAAAGACTTTTGAACGAACGGTTTCACAGATATTCGATGAATTCCAATACGGCGTGAAAATAGCGGCTGAGCCTGCTGATTGGAAGGTCGGTGAGACTGCCGAGTGGACGGTCGGCCTGAGCGCCGGTATGTTCGGCGGGCCGGACAGCAACGGTCCCACCTGCAAGATCAAAGCGAAGCTGGTGGCGGAGACGCAGGTGGAAAGCATCACCTGCACCAATGGTCCTATCGCACTGTATAAAGATGTCGATTTTGCTTGGTATGATATGGATCATCCGGAGTGGAGAAACAGCTATACGCTGCGCTGGGCGCTTGAGTCGGAGCGTGTCCGGTTTGAGGTGAAGCTGACCAACGGTGATGTCATCAAGGGCAGCCGTGCGGATATCCTCCGAAAGCTGGGATTCTGCCCTGTAATAGATAACACCACGCTGGCGGAGCAGGTGGAGAATCCGTGGGAGATCAACAGTGCCGATCACGCTTTTACGGTATATTTGGGGACAAAGTCCTGCAAGGTTCCGGTGACAGTGAATGAGCCCAATAAGATCACGATCAACGAGAAGTCTTTCCCGGACGAGAATTTCCGGAAGTACCTGAAAGCAAATTGGGCTGATGAAACAGGTACAATACTGGCGGAAGATGTTAGATACATCGATTGCGCCTATCAGGGCATTAAAGACCTGACAGGTATCGAACTGTTCCCCAATCTGTATGATCTGAACTGCGGCGGCAATGGGTTGAGTGAACTGAAGATCAGTAATGCTAACTTACGTACACTGTATTGCTACGAGAATAAATTGACGGTTTTGGACGTCTCCGGCTGCCCCAATTTGAGCGATTTGAACTGCGGTGTTAATTTGTTGACGGAGCTGGATATCAGCCATAACACCAATTTGGTGGATTTTTACTGCTATAATAATCAGCTGAAAAAGTTGGATGTCAGTAAGAATACAAAGCTGACCTATCTGGACTGCGAAGGTAATTTGCTGGATGCGCTGGATGTCAGCAAGAATGCCGCGCTGGAAATACTTTATTGTGCTGGTAACAAGCTGACGACTCTGAATGTCAGCAACAATGTTCGGTTGGAAATGTTAGACTGTTCCTACAACAAACTGACTGTCATTTACCTGCCGGGGACGGAAGCCGATACCAGTGTATTGTCCCGCATTGCCGCATTCTTTGCGCCCGCCACTTATGCGAATGAGACAAACACCATGGCCTTGACAGAGCTGAATTGCAGTGGGAATAATCTGTCCGAGATTGATGCTTCCTCCTGCAAAAAGTTGGAGAAATTGACCTGCGTTGACAACGGAAGCGACAAGCTGACCGTGAACGTGGCGAAGCTGGAAGGTTTAAATCTGGCTACTGTCGGTGCCGAAAATGTGAAGATTTGCGAAAATGGTAAAAAAGTCCAAGGCAGCTCTGTCGGTGGCGAAATAGCTGAGCAAATGAATGGTGCGGAACTGACGTTGATGTCGACAGAAGGAGAGAAAACGTATAAGACTACGGTATTTGGTTCTGCTTATCGCTTTGACGCTGTGGCGAATGGTGAGTACAAGTTGACCATTACACTGAAGTCCGACGAAGGAGCTCTGGTGCCCTATACGACCACTGTTGAGATCGAAGGCGGAAAGGGCCTGGACCTGGCGAATGTTGTCCTGGTCCAAAAGGGCGACGTGAATCTGGACGGCACCATCGACGTCTATGACCTTCAGCGGCTGTATGAGCATGCCAGTCAGATCAACCTATTGACCGGTTACGCGCTGGCTGTCTCAAATATCAACGGCAGTGGGAACGCTGAGACCAATATGCAGGCGCTGTTCGAGCAGTTGACGAAAACAAGTAAGGAAGGCATCGACAGTGCAAAAACGGGCTGATGTCTTATCAGACGAAACGACAGGAGGGCGGCATTGCCGCCCTCCTGGTACTATGTTATAGCTGTTATGAAATGACATTTTTCAATTGAAAAAGTCAACGAACTTTTACCTGTCAAATTGTGCAGAATACCAAACGGCATCTGAAAAGGGCTAAGACGATGCAGATTTCCGGCATTGGCCACTCTGTTATACGTGGATTGGTTACCACAGGACAATGGTTCTCCGCCAGCACTACCGTCTATCCTCGTGGATCACCGCAAGGGCGCCGCCATAGCTATTTCGTAGATTGCTGAACCTTCATAAACCGCTTAGCCCCTTCCAGATGCCGTTTGGCAGCACAGATGTATATGGATTCCTTGAATATAATACATTGCGTAAAAATATGTGGGTCAAGGACGAAGCCGCGCAGCGGTGCAAAGCATCCTTGAAGCACGAATTTTTACGCAATACGCTCTATCAAGGAATCATGCACAAGAAATGTTATCTGTCATCATCCCCCAGATAAAACAAGCCATTTCTCTTGCCACAGCAGTCTTTGCAATGTTTACCTTTGATCGCATTGCAATTTTAAAGTATTTTTTCTTTAGCCGTGCGTTTGCCTTATCCGCATAGGCAACAGTCAATGAATCGCACTTTGCCTGTCGTTCCTTGAGCGCTGCTGATTTTCCGCTTTTTGTTGCGCTCCGACCAAATACCTGAGCCGTTTCTACAAGTAGTTTGCGAAGATGTGAATTGCCGGCTTTTGTAATACCGGTATATTGCTGCTTATCACCACTGGAGCATTCTCCCGGCACCAGTCCAAGATAGGACGCAAACTGCTGCGCAGTCGCAAACCGCCGGAAGTCTCCTACCTCAACACAGAAAGACAATGCCGTATGCGCGGCGATACCGCGAAAGCAGCCCAGCTTCTCCACCTTTTGCCGGTAAGGCTCTGCCTGTGCAAGTTCGTTGATGCGCATATCATACATATCCACCTGCTCCCGCAGCTGGTAGTAACGGATTAGGTACTCCTGCAACACTTCGGACAGAATCTTGTTGCCGAGATCTAAACTTGAGAGCCACTCCAAATGCTTGTTTGTCCAATAACTCTTACCATCGTGAATCTTGCCGTGTCGGATACAAAATGCAATGATCTGTTGCTTGACGCGAGCCAATGCGCTGTTGGCGTCATCACGCATACGGATATACTCTTTCACTGCGTCGTCCACTTCCGTCGGAATATATTGCAGAGGAGATCACAAGCGAAACCTTTTTCAAAGCCATCAATTCCATAGAAAGTTTTCGTGGTGACTGTGATATGCGTGTCTGGCTTTGTCAGATTGCAAAAAACACCTATTACTCATACTTGAAAAAGAACAAAAGAGTATCAAGTATTGACGAGCCAGATTTACAGAGTATTTCCGCTGCGGACGAGCTTATTGATACACAGATTAGTGAACAAGAGGAAGCCCGCCAAATACGGAAAATCCTGCATGATATATCCGAGCCATATAAGGAAGTTTTCATGTGGCGTGTATTCGGAGAACTGTCATTCAAAGAAATAGGCGATCTCTACGGGAAAAGCGATAATTGGGCTTGCATTACCTACCACCGAGCCAGAAAAATGATACAACGCAGATTGGAGGAAAATGAACATGAAAAATGAGTGCAGTATCGTGCGGGATATTCTGCCCCTGTACCTTGAAAACATGGTCAGCGATGAAACGGGGACATTTGTCAAAGAACACCTCAAAGGCTGCCCGGAATGTACTGCGGAGCTTGAAGCATTGAAAGCTGGCCCAAAGGTTGAAAAAATCGGTAATGAAATGCGGGACAGTTTAGAAGCAGAAGTGATGAAGTCCATGAAAGCTACCCGTAAGAAATTCCGCAAAAAGGCATACCGTGTTGCGGCTGTTATTGCTGGTATCTTTATCATCGTATGCGTACTGCTTCACTTTTTCCCTGTTTACCGCATTGTGGACATTGGCTCTATGACAATGGGCAATTATTACAGCAGCGATCAAATTGCAAAGGCGTTTTATATCGGCTCTGCATCTGACCGCAGAGAAGCGCAAGCGGTTTTGCGTCTGGCGGATCAGGCGTTCAATGATGTGCAGCATACAAGCGTTGAAAACGAAGAAAAATATGGCCTGCTTGCTCGGTATGCAACCGATACGGATAGCTATGGTGACACGGCGTTCAATGAACATTCGTTAGAGTTGTGGTCGGCTCATCTTGGGAAAGACGAGGGCTATATCTGGGTCTATTACTCGTCCGAAACATTCAATCACGACGGAAGTATCGCTCACGGAAGTCGGAATATTCCCTCTCTCTGGAAAGTTGAAAGAAATGACAGCGGAGAATGGGTAGTCGTTCAAATCCGTGAACACCCATAAGCGAGCAGGAGGTCAAATGAAAAATGAGCAAACTATATAGCTTGCTGAACTCCGGCTCTGTACTAAGCCTGTTTCTGCAAGTCATCCCCATCACCTTACTGGTAGGAGTTATTTACGCCGTTTACAGATGTGTTCGCATAAAAAAGCACGGGAACACCGTTAGCTGGGGTACAGAGATTATGCGCTGGCTTTTCGTGTGTTATCTGACGGGGCTTATAAATCTAATCCTCGTACCTGCTAACCTGTGGATGTTTATTTGGGCAAATGTCTTTGTCGGGTACAGTCATAGCGAGCTTGTATTTTTCTCAGGTGATTTTAACCTTGTTCCGACAGTTTTCAAATTGATAACAGGTGAGCTTACGATTGGGCGTTGGGTTTTGAAAATGCTGGTCTACAACTTTCTCATGTTTGTGCCATTTGGCTTTTTCCTGCCTTTCGTTTTTGAAAAAATCAATAATCGGAGTATCTGGAAAGTCGCTGTTATCGTTCCGATAGTCGTAGAAGTGATTCAACCCGTTGTCGGGCGCAGTTTTGATGTTGATGATTTGATTTTGAACTTTGCTGGGATTATCGTTGGTTATTTCATCGCTCTCGGAATAAAAAATATCTCACAGAGGAAAGAGAACAAGAATTGAAAGCCGGATTGAAAAGGCGACATGGCTGATAAGTGTTATTCTATTTATGACGGATCTGGAACGGAGTGTGACTGCATGAAAAAGAACACAAAAATACTTATTTTTGTAATTGTGTTAGCGCCGGGAGCGCACAGCCGATTTGGGTCGGGAAAAAACAGCCAATTTAAGCCGGAACGGTGAGCCAATCCTTTTGAGGATGCATTCAGTTTCCTGCTATTTTGGTTTCACCTAAAACAAGTGAACTGGGTTTAAAATGTACAGCCAACAGCCCAGTATGGCACTTGAATTATTCTTTCATTTCCGCCGCAGGCTCAACGGCTTTTACCTTGCCGGTCTGCAGGGAGATCGTCTCCAATTTCTTCCCACGGAAGCTTTCGCCGCGCAGCTTGAACACCGTAGCATCATCAAAGATGCGGTCCAATGCGCAGAGCAAGGTGGCGTCCTCGTTGAAATCCTCGCGCCACAGCGCTGGATTTTTGTTGCTGGTGAAAATCATGTTGAAGTTGCCTTCCTTGTTGTAGCGGCGGTCAATCAGGTCAAAGAACATACGGGTACATTCCTTGTCGAACTCGCAGTGCCCAATCTCATCAATAATAAGACAGCTTGGACGCACCAGAGCGTTGAGACAGGAGTCCGCCTTACCACTACGCTTGGCTGCGAGGAATCTGTCCCGTAATTCCGAGGCTTTAATGAAATAGGTCTTCATACCATGCTGGCAGCAGGCGTAGCCAAAGGCCTGTGCCAGATGGGTCTTACCCGTTCCGGCAGGGCCAATAAATGCCAGATTTCTGTGTGAATGGATGGCACTGAGGGATGGCAGCGCCTTTAGACGCTCCACATCACGACCCTTCAGCAATGAGAAATCGAAGTTTTCAAATGTTCTGGGTGCCTTTGTGGGTAAACGGCTGAGCCTGAGCAGGGTGTGCACTGTGGTCTGCTGCTTCTTCTCGCTGAGATAGGTGAACACACGCGCCACGGCTGCCATCTCAGTTTCGGACAGTTCATGCTCCTCTGCATAAAGCGCAAATTCCTCAGAAGAGAAGTCCAATTTCAGCGTGGCAGCTGCTGTTGCGAACTTTTCAAATACCGTTTCCGTCACAGTAATCCCTCCTCGTCATCAAAGTCAAACTTTGCAAAGGAGAGGCTGCCGGCAGGCTTTGGCAGCTGCCGGATCTGTGTTTTCACCGGAACGGTGGGCAGCTCTTCCGGCTGGGCTTCGTATTGCCCCTCGCAGAAGCTGTCACGGCGACTCCATGTGACATCGTGAGTGGCAAGCAGCGCATTCAGGTCCGTTGAGTAGATGCAGATCGTGTCACCGCTGCGCATAATGCGGGCCGTGCGCCCGGGATAACTGTACGGCACACCGAAACGCCGTCCTTCATAGTTGACAAAGCCGTCAAAAGAGATCCTACGCTCTGGGCAAAGAAAGAATTGAATCTCCTTGCTGTCTGGCAACTCACGCAGTACTTTACTGCAAGCCGCGTCATGTAACTGCTGTGGCATACCGTCTACGACGCGGTGGTAGATATTGTTCTGTGCGTGACACCACTCCAGCGCCTGCCAGTTGAGATCTGTTACATTGTAGAATACCCGGTCAGCAAGGAAATTCTCCTTCACGAATCGTACAAGGTGTTCTACTTTCCCCTTTGTAAAGGGATGATAAGGTTTGCAGAGCTTGGTGTCAAACCCTACTGTCCGCATAAACGCCTCATAATCCTTCTGCCACACAGGCTGGCCATTCAGATCACGGCGGAGGACAACGCTTTTCATGTTGTCCGTCAACACATACCGAGGGATGCCCATGTACTGAAATGTGTGGATCATTCCTATAAAGAGGTTTTCCTGCTTGGCATTGGGAAAGAACTCAATATAGCGCTCTCCGCAATGGTGGCAGATCATAGCGAAGCAAGCTGCGCGGTAGGTCTGTCCATTGTAGTCCAGCACATCGGTAAAGCCCCAGTCCATCTGGTAAGTCTCACCGGGATCTGTGGAATAACGGCGACCCCGGTTGCCCTGCGGTGCAGCCTGCTGCCGCTTGGCAGGAAGAAGATACTTATGGGCGGCGATGTAGTCCTTTACAATGGTCAGCTTACCATCGAAGCCAGACTCCTGCAGACGCTTCAGGATGACTGTGGAGTTGCCGACACCCTGCTTTAACAGCGTGTCAATGATTCCGCTATAGCCGGTGAGCTTAGTGATCTTGTGTTTTCTGACCTCATCGCTTCGGCGGTTATCCCGAAAGCCGTTCTTCTTGAGCCGACGCAGCTTTCCACGGGAGATGCCGGTACGGCGTTCAAGCTCGGCTAAGTTGATTTGCTCCAGAGAGAAGGAATCTCCCTGTACTGCTTTCATTTCTTCTATGGCCTGTGCTATAATCGGTACATAGCCATTACCACTTGTCTCTTTCATTACGCTCCTTTCCACTGGGCTGTTGGCACTTTCCAGTGTACAAGGTTTGCAAGAACTGTGGTAGTGGCTTTTTATTTCCGGCTACATTTGGCTTATTTTTCCCGCCCCGCAGTGGCTATCTCCGCCCGACCCGAACACCCTTACTATCATATTTTAGATACCGTTACGAAATACGATAATCCTGCGATATACGGCAAGACAGGTCGGCGGCCTTATGCAAATCAGATTTCTCCATTTTG